>Ga0163144_10003522_pt1 | contig 35596 bp, 37 predicted proteins | sample OliLak19BULKMAT1_FD_123175 | JGI IMG/M metagenome (GOLD analysis project Ga0163144, IMG submission 123175) | Freshwater microbial mat bacterial communities from Lake Vanda, McMurdo Dry Valleys, Antarctica - Oligotrophic Lake LV.19.BULKMAT1 | ecosystem: Environmental > Aquatic > Freshwater >...
CTTAGTCGAGGACGATGACCTGTGCCAGCGAACGCCTGCAAGGCGAAGCTACGGCGTCGATGCCACTCAGGGCCGGGCAGGTGACGCTGACTGCAGCGCCGCCGCGTACGCCGCCGGATCGAATCCGACCAGGATCGTGCCGCATTTCTCGAGCACCGGCCGCCGGATCATCGAGGGCTGTTCGCGCATCAGCGCGCGCGCGCGGTGCTCGTCGAGGTCGGCGCGCTGCGTCTCGGGCAGTTTGCGGAAAGTGGTGCCGGAGCGGTTGAGCAGCCGTTCCCAGCCGACTTCGCGGCTCCATCGCTCGAGGGTCGCGAGTTCAATGCCGGCGCTCTTGTAGTCATGAAGCGCGTAGGGCAACTGGCGCGCGTCGAGCCAGGCCCGTGCGCGCTTCATCGTGTCGCAGTTACGAATCCCATACAGTGTCGTTGTCAAGCTTTGGCTCCTGCGTACGGCTTTGCGTAGGCGCCTCGTGGCCATTCGGCGACAGCCGCGGCCACTTGCGCCCCCGGCGCGCGCACGAAGATATACTGCTCGCCCCGTTTTTTCTCCCAGACGCGCCATGTGGTTTAGGAACCTGATCGTCTATCGCCTGCCTGAAGGCTGGTCGATGTCCGCGGCCGAGCTCGAGCAGCGTCTCGAGGGCAACCAGCTGCGCCCTTGTGGCCCTTTCGACATGCAAAGCCGTGGCTGGGTCGAAGCGGCGCCGACCGGGCGACTGGTGCACACCGTGTCCGGCCATCACCTGATCGCGCTCGGCGTGGACCAGAAGCTGCTGCCGTACTCGATCGTGCGCCAGGTCGCGAAGGAGCGCGCGGCCGAGATCGCGGCGGAGCAGGGCTTCCCGGTGGGGCGCCGCCAGATGCGCGAGCTCAAGCTGCGCCTGCTGGAGGAATTGAGGGCGCGCGCGCTGACGCGACGGGGCGTCACCCGCGCCTGGATCGATCCGCAGGGCGGCTGGTTCGTGGTCGAGGCTGCCGGTGCCGCGCGCGCCGAGCAGCTGCTCGAGACGTTGCGGATGGCGCTCGAGACCTTTGCGGTCAAGCCGCTCAAGGGTGATCGCGTGCCACACCTGACCATGGCCCACTGGCTGCGGCACGGCGACCTGCCGCCGCGTTTCACGATCGATCCGGAGCTCGAGCTGAAGGCGCCGGACAAGGCACGCGGTGCGATCCGCTATTCGCGCTACCCGTTCGATCCTCGCCAGGTGCAGGCGCTGCTGGCCGGTGGGCTGCTGGTCACCCGGCTCGGCCTGACCTGGCAGGACCGCGTCGCGCTGGTGGTCAGCGACAAGCTGGAACTGAAGCGGCTCGAGCTGCTCGGCATCGAGAGCGACACCGACGCGGACGAGGGCGGCGATGCGCAGGTCGATGCGGTCGCCAGGTTCGACGTCGACTTCATGCTGATGGCCGGCGAGCTGTCGCAGCTGCTGAGAGAGCTCGATGCTGCGATGACGCCCAGAGGCGCGCTGCAGCAGGCAGCGGCCTGAGGCCGCCGCACGATCACACGTCGGAGGGATACATGGACAGGAAGTTCGCGATTCGCGCGGTCGTGTCGCCGGGTGCGTTGGCACTCGTTGTGACACTGGCCTGGGGTTCGCCGGCGAAGGCGGCGGCACCTTCGTCACCGCCGGCGCTGCGCGCCGTGACCGTGGCCCAGGGCGTCGAGATGGGCTGGGCCCTGGCGTTCCTGCCGGGCGGGGAAATGCTAGTGACCGAGCGTCCCGGGCGCATCCGGCGCGTCAGCGCGGGTGGCGAGATCGGCGCGCCGCTCGGCGGCGTGCCCGAGGTGCTCTATCGCGGCCAGGGCGGCCTGCTCGATCTCGTGCCCGACAGTGGGTTCAGCGAGAACCGCACGCTCTATTTCTGCTTCTCCGAACCCGGCGCGGGCGGCAACAGCACGGCGCTGGCCCGGGCGCGGTTGTCGATCGATGCGCAGCGTCTCGACGCTGTCGAGGTCATCTTCCGGCAGTCGCCGAAGGTGGAAAGTCGCGGCCACTTCGGCTGCCGCATCGTCGAGGCGCGCGATGGCAACCTGTTCCTCACGCTCGGCGAGCGCATGTCGCGCAGCCAGGATGCGCAGACGCTCGACAACCACCACGGCAAGGTGGTGCGGATATCGAAGTCCGGCGGCGTGCCGTCCGACAACCCGTTCGTGAAGCGCGCCGGTGCGTTGACGGAAATCTGGAGCTATGGCCATCGCAACCTGCAGGGCGCGGTGCTCGATGCCGCCGGCAGGCTTTGGACGCACGAGCACGGGCCCCAGGGCGGCGATGAACTGAACTTCACCCAGGCCGGGCGGAATTACGGTTGGCCGGTGATCACCTATGGCGAACAGTATGGTGGCGGCAAGGTCGGGGCCGGGATCACCGAGCAGGCCGGCATGGAACAGCCGGCCACCTACTGGAAGCCTTCGATCGCCCCCTCGGGCCTCGCACGCCTCGCCAGCGATCGCTATGGCGCGGAGTGGAACGGCGACCTGTTCGTCGGTTCGCTCAAGTTCAGCCAGGTCGTGCGGGTGCCGATGGATGGCACGCGTGCCGGTGCTCCGCAGCGCGTGATCGAACTCGGCGAGCGCGTGCGGGACGTGCGACAGGGGCCGGACGGCCTCCTGTATGTGCTGACCGAAGGAGCGCGTGGGCGGATCATCCGGCTCGAGCCGATTGATGCCACAGCCCGCAGGGGCGCCGTCCGCGGCGCCTTGCGCGCTCCCGTGCGCGGCCCGGATACTGTGATGATGCGTGCTGCCGCAGGTTTCCCCGATGCGCGCCGCGCCTCCTGGGAGATTTCACCGTGAACGCATCGACTCCGGCCACCTCGCGCCCGTTCCTCCTGTCGCTCGGTCCGCGCCGGTTTCGTCGCAGACTCGTGCTGGCCGTGGCTGCCGCGAGCCTCGCAACTTCGGGCGTGGCTGGCGCCGATGCCACTAGCGACGGCGTTGCCGCTGCCACCAGGGCGATCGCGCCGTATCGCGCGAAGCCCGTGTTCACCGCGCCGGGCGCCGCGTTTGACGCGCGCAAGTGCGCCGCCGGCAAGAAGATGCTGTCGATCCCGAACAGCAGCGCGAACCCGTTCCTGAAAGGCATCATCACACGCGAGGTGATCGTCGGCCAGGAGCTCGGCCTGCAGGTGCAGGAGTGGCAGAACCAGGGCCAGCCGAGCCAGTGGGCGCAGGGCGTCGAGTTCGCCGTGCGCAACAAGTTCGACATCATCAACCTGATCTCCGGCGTCGATCCGAAGACGCTCGAGCCGCAGATCCGCGCCGCCAAGGCCGCCGGCGTCAGGACGATGACCTCGCATTTCTACGATCCCTCGCAGCCGGCCAATCCGCTGGCGGCGGCCTCGCTGCCCGTGGGCTTCAACAGGATTGGCAAGCTGCTGGCGGACTGGGCGATCATGCGCAGCAACGGCAGCGCGCAGATCCTCGTGATCAAGAGCGCGGAAGTGCCGCCGACCGAGCCGCTGATGAAGGGCCTGCGCGACGAGCTCGCTGCGCACTGCCCGAACTGCAAGATCGTCAACGAGATCAACGTCGGCGTGACCGAGTGGGCCACCAAGATCCAGCCCTCGCTGCAGTCCGCGCTGCTCGCGAACCCGAGCGTGAACTTCGTCATCCCGATCTACGACAGCATGTCGCAGTTCGTCGTGCCGGCGATCCGGATCACCGGCCGCAGGGGCAAGGTCAAGGTCGCCACCTTCAACGGCACGCCGTTCGTGCTCGACTACGTGCGCAACGGCGACGTCGACATGAACATCGGCGAGAGTCTCGACTGGATCGCGCATGCGACGATCGATGGGTATCTCCGCGCGCTCTGCGGGCTGCCGGTGCCGAAGGACATCGGCGTGCCGTTCTACATCTTCGACGCCAGCAACGTGAAGGACGCCGGCGTGCCGGCGCAGTTCGACCAGGGCTACGGCAAGGACTACGTCGCCGGCTATCGCCGGCTCTGGGGCCTGCAGAAGTGAGCGAGCCCGCGCTCGCGCTGCGCGGGCTGGCGAAGAGCTTCGGCGGGGCGCGCGCGCTCGACGGCGTCGACCTGACAGTCGGTGCGCGCGAGATCCACGGCCTGCTCGGTCATAACGGTTCGGGCAAGTCCACGCTGGTGAAGATCCTCTCCGGCTACCATGCGCCCGACGCGGGCGCCGGGCTGCACCTGCACGGCGAAGCGCTGCGGCTGCCGCTGTCGCTCGCCGAACAGCGCGCGCGCGGGCTCGCCTTCGTCCACCAGAACCTCGGACTCGCGCCGCAGATCTCGGTGCTCGAGAACATGCGCATCGTCGAGATCACCGCGGCGCGCCGCCCCTGGATCGACTGGCGTGCGCAGCGCCGCGCCGCGCTGGCCTCGCTGCAGCAGTTCGGACTCGCGATCGATGCAGACCAGCCGGTGTCCACGCTCTCGCCGGTCGAGCGCGCGCTGGTCGCGATCGTGCGCGCGTTCGTCGCGATCGATTCGACGCGCTCCGGGCGGCAGCTCCATGGCCTGCTGGTGCTCGATGAGCCGACGCCCTTCCTGGCGCGCGACGACGTCGAGCGCCTGTTCCGGCTGATGCGGCAAGTGGTGGCCGAGGGCGCGAGCGTGCTCTTCATCTCGCACGACCTCGACGAGATTCTGGAGATCACCGATCGCGCCACGGTGCTGCGCGACGGGCGCGTGGCCGGCACCTTCGAGACCAAGGCCACGGTGCGCGATGCGATCGTCGCGCTGATCGCGGGGCATCCGCGCGTCGCCACCGTCAACGCCGATGGCGCCGGCGTGGCCGCCCGCCGTGCCGCGACGGCGAAGGCGGCCCTGGCATTCGAGATCCGCGGCCTCGCGGGGCCGCAGCTGCAGGACTTCGACCTCACGCTGCGTCGCGGCGAGATCGTCGGCCTCACCGGGCTACTCGGCAGCGGCTACGAGCGCGTGCTGCATCACCTGTTCGGCGCCGCGCCGGCGTTGCGCGGCACGCTGCGCGCCGCAGGCGTGCCGCTCGAGCTCGCCGGACAGACGCCGGCGGCAGCCGTGCGCGCCGGGCTCGCGTTCCTGCCCGGCGATCGGCAGGGGGCCAGTGGCGCGGGCGGCCTGCCGGTGCTCGACAATTTCCTCGTGCCCGACCTGGCGCGCTTCGTCCGCGGCGGGCGACTCGACTGGCGCCGGATGCGCGCGCACGCCGGCGGACTCGCCACCCGGCATCGCGTCCGGCCAGTCGACCTCGACATGAAGCTCGCCTCCCTGAGCGGCGGCAACGCGCAGAAGGTGCTGCTCGCGAAATGGCTCGATATCGCACCGCGCCTGCTGCTGCTGGAGGAGCCGACGCAGGGCGTCGACGTCGGCGCCCGCGAGGACCTGTGGCAGGCCATTCGCGAGATCGCCGCCGCCGGCACCGTGGTGTTGTGCGCGAGCTCCGATCTGGAGCAACTGGAGGCGCTCTGCGATCGCGTGCTGGTGTTCGCGCGCGGCCGGTGCCGCGCCGAGGTGCGGCGCGACGCGCTCTCCAAGCAGGAACTGCTGCGGCAGTGTTATGCGGCGGTGGCCGCGTGAGCGGCGATCCGTCGGCGCGTTCGCCACTCGCGACGTTCGTCGAACGCTTCGCGCTGGTCGGCGCCTGGCTGCTGGTGATCGCGGTGTTCAGCGTGTTGCTGCCCGGCTCGTTCTTCACCTGGCAGAACTTCGCCGTGATGTTCGCATCGCAGGCGCCCGCGGCCCTCCTGGCGCTGGCCCTGATCGTGCCGTTGACCTGCGGCGACTACGACCTCTCGGGCGGCGCCACAGTGACCCTGGCGGCGGTCATCCTCGGTGTCATGAACGTTGTGCACCAGCAGCCCATTGGTCTCGCGCTCTGGGTCGCCCTGGGCGCCGGCGTGCTGGTCGGTGCGCTGAACGCGTTCTTCATCATCTACGTGCGCATCCCATCGCTGGTCGTGACCCTGGGCACCGCCTCGGTGGTGACCGGTTTCGTGCAATGGCTCAGCGATTCCTCGACGATCAGCGGGCTCGACGGTGGCTTCGTCGACTGGATCATCATCCGGCAGCTGTTCGGCATCTCCTATGCATTCTATGTGGCGGCGCTGGTGGCGGCGGCGCTCTGGTACCTGTTCGAGTACACGCCGCTCGGGCGACGCATGCTGTTCGTCGGCAAGAGCCGCGAGGTCGCGCGCCTGAACGGCATCCGCGTCGACCACGTGCGCGCCGGGGCGCTGGTGGCCTCGAGCGTGCTGGCGACGATGGCAGGCATCGTGTATGCGGGCGTGCTCGGCTCGGCAGATCCGTTCTCCGGGCTCAATTTCCTGCTGCCAGCGTTCGCCGCGGCGTTCCTCGGTGCCACCAGCATCAAGCCCGGGCGCTTCAATGCCTGGGGCACGTTCATCGCCGTCTATTTCCTGGCATCCGGCATCACCGGCCTGTCGATGTTCGGCATCCCGCTGTGGGTGACGAGCGTCTTCAACGGCGCGGCGCTGATCGTGGCGGTGACGCTGTCGCAGTTCGCCCGCGGGCGCGCCGAGAGCGACCTCGGGTAGCGCTGGTCCGAGTCGATACCGGCACGGAGACGCTGCCCTGGGTGGTGACGGTGCCAGTGGCATCGACGTTCGGTTGCGCAGGCGGCACCTGCTGCGCGTGCAGTGGCATGGCCGCGGCGAGTGCCAGCGACCCATGCCGGCAGGCATGCGGCACGGCGCAGCGCGGCGCTCGGGCGTCGCCGGGAGGCGAGGTTCATCCCGGCATCTTCGCCGGCGCCGGCGTCTGCTGGCGCGAATAGAGTTCGAGGCTCGAGTGGCTCGGGCCGTAGTCCTCGGTCGGCGCCGAGAGCATCTGCGGGCAGTGCTTTAGGGCGTAGTCGCGCACGTGCTTCGGCAGGCGTTCGATGTTGTCGAACGCGGTCATCGTCGAGGTGTACATGCAGTGGCCGGGCGCCTGGCCCATCAGCATCCACGGCAGCCACGGCGTGATGCGTTGCCAGGTGCCGACGTAGGGCACGGCTGTCAGCGCCGGGTTCTCGAGGTCGGCGCGCCGCACGAAGTAGCGCATCATCTCCGACACCTGCGCCTTCGGCCCCGCCGATTCGCGTGGCCACCTCTCCGGCTTGAGCGGATTCGGATAGTTCAGGTGCATGTCGGTCGCCAGCACCAGCGTCTGCCCGTCCAGATCCTGCCACGGGAAGATCAGCGGGATCTTCGGCAGCTGGCTGCGGTCACCGGCGAAGTCCTCGGGCGCCAGGATCAGCGTGTCGCTGATCGTGTAGTTGAACGGGTCGTTGATCGCGTGCACGACCCGCACCTGCTCCTGCGTGAACGGGTTCTGCCAGCGGTCGATGATGTCGCCCGGTTGCCCGAGTCGGGTCAGATTCGTATAGAAAATGACTTCCTTGTTGACCCGGCGGATGTTGCCGTCGGGCAGCGGCAGCAGCCGCGTCGCGAGGAAGGTCTGGAAACCGAGGATCGGCTTGAGCACCTCGCCGGGCCGCACGGCGATGACCGTGCCGCTGCAGTGGCAGATGCGTTCGCTGCTGCTGTCCATATCGGCCTGGATGCGCGCCCAGGCGTCGCGATTCCATCTCGGGTTGGTGAAATCGATCCGGGTCTCGAACGGAATCACGGCCATGGCCCACCCCCTCACATCGGTACATCGAGACTAGCGGATCGCCGTCGCGCCCAATGAGTCGTCGACGGACTGTCCGAAGCGTGAGCGCGGCAGCGCCGGTGGCCGGCGTCGCGGCTTCGTGAAGAAGAAGCTCGCCACCGCGCCGAGGCTCTTGCACCAGCCGTCGATTCACGCGCTCGACCCGCCGTTGAGCAGGTAGCTCGGCTGGTCGACGGCGGCGGTGCCGCCGGGTCGAGGTCTGGACATGTGGGCTCTCCGATTGAACGTACAGGGGTTCAATGCGGCGAGTGTGCACCAAGGGTCGATCGCCGGCCGGATGCGACCGTTCGAACTCAATCCAGCGCGCGCAATGCCTGCCGCACGGCGGCTTCGCTGGTCGCGAGCGCGGCGATCTCCCCCGCCGTCATCTGCAGGCTTTCGACCGCCGCCTGGATGCGCGCCTTCGCGATTTCGTCGGTCGGCCCACCGAGCGCGCGCGACGCGAGCAGGCCCGCGAGGCGCACCTGGCGGATCTGGCGCTCCCATGGACCGCTGTACGACTCGTCGCGCCAGTGCTCGATCGTCGTCGACACCGGCTCGGGAAGGTTCCAGACGACACACAACGCGATGCCTGCGGCCGTCTCCAGACGGTCGATCAGCTGGGTGCGCTGGCTGGCGGAAAGTCGCGAGCTACTGTCGTCCGGCGCCTGCGCCAGGCAGCGCACCACGACGGGCCGGCCGATGCGATGCAGCAGGCCGCAGAGATGCGCGAGGTCGACGGCAACGCGCCGCGGGCGCGCGATTTCGCGTGCCCAGTAGGCGCTGGCCACCGCGGTGCGCCAGATGTTCTTCAGCAATACCTCGTGCGAGGCGCCCGTGAACAACCGCGAGCGCACCGCGACCGACATCGCGATCGACTGGATCTCTCCCATCCCGAGCCAGGCAATCGCCTGGGTGATCGTCATGATCGGGATGCGCGGCGCGAGCGACGCAGAGTTGGCGACGCGCAGCACGTTGGCCGCCACGGTAGGGTCGCGTTCGACGAGCTGCGCGAGCACCGCCGTGTTGGCATCGCCGTCGGCGGCCATGGCCGCGATCGCGGCGCTGGCTTTCGACAGCGGCGGCAGGTCGAGCCGCGTGTCGAGCGTCGCCTGCAACCAGGCCTCCCAGGCGGCAAGCGCGGAAGCCGGCGAAGGGTAGGCGCTGGAAGGGGGCGTCAGGCGGGCCATCTCGAATTCCGTGTGAGCTGTCACGGCATCGGCGCCCGCGCCGGGAACTTGAGTGGTGCGTGCTGCCCGCGGCACCTGGCTCCTGGGGCGGCGGGCGGAACGCATCTGGCAGCGTGGATGCGAGTGGAATCCGCGGCGTGATAGCGTGCGTGCTAGGCACCGGAGCACGACCATGAACTACAGAGATCTTCCCCTCGAGGATGCGACCGCCGCAGCCCTCGCGCCTTTCGGCGAATTGCTCGGCGTCGGTCGCGGCCGGCCCACGACCCGTACCCGCTTCTATGACGACGCGGTCGAGCTGGTCGAGAAGTCGCCGTTCGTCTCCGACGCCGATACCTGCCTGTCGGTCGCGCGGGTGCGCCAGCGGCCCTTCGAAGTGACCTGGATGGAGCGGCATTTCAAGCACACGCAGGTGTTCCTGCCGCTGAATCGCGAGCCGTTCGCGGTGGTGCTCGCGCCGCCGACGCCGTCGTGCAACTTGCCGGACCTCGCGGCCGTGCGCGCCTTCCGCTTCGCTGGGGATTGCGGCCTGCTGATGCACCTCGGCACCTGGCATGAGTTTCCGTTCGCGCTGCAGGCGGCGGCGGACATGGTGGTGATCCTGCGCAACGAGACTAATCGCAACCTCGATGCGATCGAGGATGGCGAAGCGCTTGGCGAGGATCTCGAGAAGCGCAACGTGCGGCGCCGGTTCGGCGTCACGCTGCGGTTCGCGCCGCCGACAGCCTGACGGGAGCGCGCGAGGCCGATGCCGCGTCGTACGTGCCTGGGGGCAGCCATTTCGCCGTCTGCGCCCAACGGAGCGCCGCCACGTCGAGGCGGTCGTGGCCCGAACTCTTCAACACCTTCGGTGCGCCGACGACCACGCCGGTGGGATCGGCGCAGACGCGCATCGCCAGCTTGGCACGGCCTCGCGCCTCGCCGACAAATGATGGTGCGCGATCTTCCACTCGCCATCGCGGAACGCGTAGACGAACGTGTAGCGGGCGGCGACCTTGCTCAGCGCACCCGACGCACTCATCACCGAGAGGGTGTCGGTGCCCATGTCGATCGCGAGGTTGCCGCCGAGCTGGACGGTCCGGCGGTCGCCGCGGCCGCGCGGACGCGGGTCGAGGAAATGCACGTAGTAGTCCATGATCATCGCCGGGCTGGCGCGCGGCGGTCCCGAGAACGGTGACCTGCCTCAGGGCGCGGCCACCGGCCGCAGCGGGAAGGCGAGCGGGCGCAGTGGCTGGACGGCTGGATCCCAGCCAGCGCCGCGCCGTCGGCGACGCGGCCCAGCCCGAGTACCCTGTCGCCCACCCACTGCTTCTCGAGGGCTGGTTGGATCCACCGCGCGACATTGACGTCGTGCGGGACGTCCGGGTTCTCGTAGCTCACTGCATCAGCGTGGCACCAGCGCAGTGCCGTAGGCGATGAATTCCGCCGAGAACATCGTTGACTGCGCACCACCGTCCGCGGCCAGCGAGGAGGTCTCGAAGCGCACGTTGAAGACCAGCGTCGCGCCGTGGCGGCGCGCCTGCTCCTTCATGCGCAGCACGGCCTCGCGCCGCCCGCGGTCCATCAGGGATTCGTAGACGGTGACGCGACCGCCGAAGAAGCCACGCACGCCGGCGGCGATCCGCTTGAAGTAGTCCTCCGCGATCACGACCGAGCCGACCACCAGCGTAGCCTGCCGGAATGCGCGGTCCGCCGGCGGGCGGCGCTCATTGAAGACCAGCACGTCGCGCAGCTCTGCCTCGCGGCGGCGGATCTCGCGAAAATGCCGCTGCTCGCTGGCACGACCGAACACCAGGCCTACCAGCAGCAATAGGGCGAAGATCGCCAGCTGGACCAGCAGTTCCACGCACTACTCGAGGACGACGGCAGTGCCGTAGGCCATGACCTCGGCGGCGCCCGCCGCGATGTTCGAGGTGGCGAAGCGTACGTTGAGCACGGCATTGCCGCCGGCGGCGCTCGCCTGCGCCACCATCCGTTCGATGGCTTCGGCGCGCGATTCGTTCAGCAACTCGGTGTAGGCACGCAACTCGCCGCCGACGAAATTCTTCAGGCCGGCGAGGAAGTCGCGACCCAAGTGCTTGCTGCGCACGGTCGAACCCTGCACGAGCCCGAGGTGACGGACGATCGTCCGACCGGGGACGGTTTCCAGGTTGGTCAGTTCCATGGGCGGGGCCTGCGCTCGGGTGGCAACGTTCGCAGTGTGCCAGAGTCTGTGCCGCCAGATGCCTTGACCGGGCAGCGGGGTCGGTCAGACTACGACTCCCGGGAGAGGGCCGGAGTCCACCATGCGTGTCGTCGCCGTGTGCGTCGCGCTCTGCAGCGCTTCAGCCTGCCTTGCCCTGTCTGCGTCGGCCGCCGAGCGCGTCGCCGGTCTATTGCGCGAGCGCGGACCTTCGCGTGATGCACCTTAAGAAGGATCCGTTCACGACGGCCCGCACCTGGTACGTCACGCTCGGACGCGGCATGACCCTGCCATGGGAAGTGCATTCGATGGTGGAGGAGGGCTACGTCATGGAAGGCGACTACACACTCGCGGAGTGCCTGCCGGGCCGCACCGTGATCGGCGACTACGCCCCCGGCGGCCATTTCTGGCGGCCGAGCGGCATCCCGCACGGCGGCCCCGAGTCCGGACCGCGCGAGGCGGTCGTCTGGCTGCAGCGTTCGACGGTGGCGCTCGACGTGACGTTCTACGGCGAATGCGCCGGCGGGCGCGCCTTGGCGCCCGTGACGGCTGACGCCGGGCGGCAACCGTGAACGAGGCGCCCTGGCCGAAGCCGGCGCGTGCCTGGTGGACCGTGAGCGTGCTGACGTTCGCGTACGTGGTCTCGTTCGTCGACCGCACGATCCTCAGCCTGCTGATCGAGCCTATCAAGGCCGACCTCGCGCTCTCGGATACCCAGATCGCGCTCGTCCAGGGAATCGCCTTCGGGCTGTTTTACGCGGCGATGGGGCTGCCGCTTGGCTGGCTGGCCGATCGGGTTTCGCGGCGTCTGCTGATCGGGCTCGGCGCCGCTTTCTGGTGCGCTGCCACCGCAGTCTGCGGGCTCGCCTCCAGCTTCCCGCAGTTGTTCGCAGCGCGCATCGGCGTGGGTGTCGGCGAGGCTGCGCTCTCGCCGGCCGCAATGTCGATGATCAGCGACTCATTTCCGAAGGAGCGCCGCGCCTTGCCGATCGGCATCTACGCGGGCGCCGCCGCACTCGGCGCGGGGCTCGCGCTGATCCTCGGCGGCAGCGTGATCCGTCTCGTGTCCGGCGCCTCGCAGGTGTCGCTGCCGCTCGTGGGCGACGTCGCCGCGTGGCAGGCGGCGTTCATCCTCGTCGGCGTGTTCGGCCTGGTGCTGCTGCCGCTGATGGCGACCGTGGTCGAACCGGTGCGGCGCAACGACACCGCAGTGCCGGGACCCGCGCAGCGCATCGATCGCTTCATCTTCCAGCATGCCTCATTCATGGTCCGCCATTACGTGGCGGTGTCGACCTACAGCATCCTGATCTACGCGGTCCTCAGTTGGGTCCCGGCGCACCTGATCCGCGTGTTCGGCTGGACGCCGGCGGAAGTCGGGCTGCGCTACGGCCTGGTGCTGCTGGTGTTCGGTGGCGCCGGGACCGTCGTCGGTGCCTGGTTCGCCATCTGGCTCGGTCGCCGCGGCGTGCGCCATCCTGCGATCGTGGTCACGGCCGGTGGCATGGCGGCGGCGGGCCTGCTGCTGTCGCAGGCCGGCTGGGCGGACAGCCCCTGGGTGGCGCTCGGCTGGTATGCGCCCGGACTGCTCTGCCTCACGTTGCCGGGCGGTACCGCGATCCAGGTGATCCAGGAGGCGGTTCCGAACCAGCTCCGTGGGCAGGCCTCGGCAATCTACTACCTGACGATCAGCGTGATCGGGTTGAGCTTCGGTCCCCTGTCCGTGGCGCTGCTGACCGATTACGTGTTTGGCGACCCGCTCAAGATCGGCGCGGCGATCGCGGTCGTGTCGCTGGCGATCGGGCCGGCGACGGCCCTGCTGTCGATATCGACGCGCGCACCGTTCGGCCGGATGCTCGCCGGCGGGGTGGCACCGTCCGCCAGAGGCTGAGCGGCGAGACGGTCGAGCGCATCGTCGACGGTGTTGCGGGCCCTGTCGATCGGCTCGTGACTTGCCGGCGCAGCTGGGCACGACGGTGAGCGGGGCGGCGAGCAGCGGAGCAGTCCGCACGTCGCGGACCGCCGGAGGCGCGTGCGGCCCACGATGCATCCGGTCGGTCGCCGCCGCTGCCCGCTGAGACGGTCGCCACCAGCGCGGCAATGTCGTGCCGCCGTGGCCGGGGTCCCCATGTGACACAACGCGCGTTACCTGATCATTCAGGGTCGGCCCGATACATGCCGACCCATCGATTGCCGTTCCCTAGCCATAACGGGTCGACGAGACCCATCGCCTGCCGGCGTTCATGGGCGCCGCACTGCTTGCGCGCCGCCCGGCGACGCGAAAACCGATATCCAAGGACGACTGAACATGAGAATGAAGCAAAAGCTGAGCCTGCTCGAGGCCACCGGTCAGGTGTGCGCGAAGGCGTCCTTTGTGGCCGCCGGTCCGGCGCGCACCGCGTCCGGCGGCGGCTGGGATTCCCTTTGAGCGGCGCCGGGGCGACGGTCCGCGGGAGGCCGACGGACCTACAGGAACCCGCGGCCAGTGCCGATACAGGCTGCCAGACGACTGGTGGCATGCCGGGTTGCGAGGCGAGCGGAACGCGAGAGCCCGCCATCGCGGGTTACACAGGAGTAAAAGATCGATGAGTACGGAAATCAAGTTCCTGGTAGTCGACGACTTTTCGACGATGCGGCGCATCGTGAAGAGCCTGCTGAACGATCTCGGTTACAAGAACGTCAGCGAGGCCGACGACGGCAATACGGCGCTGCCGATGCTGAAGACCGGCAAGTTCGACTTCCTGATCACCGACTGGAACATGCCCGGTATGGCCGGCCTCGACCTGCTCAAGCACGTGCGCGCCGATGGCGCGCTGGCTTCGATGCCCGTGCTGATGCTGACGGCCGAGGCCAAGCGTGAGCAGATCGTGGAAGCCGCGGCGGCCGGGGTGAACGGCTACGTGATCAAGCCCTTCACGGCCGCGACGCTGAAGGAAAAGATCGACAAGATTCTCGCCTCGAGCACCAAAGCCGCATGAACGTCGCCGTCTCCTCGTCGTTCGGCGATCGCCGGGAGCAGTATTCCGCACTGCTCGCGACGCTCGGCACCGCGCTCGATAGAGGCGACGAGCCGACGTTCACCGCCAGCGTGCGACAACTCGCCGACGAGATCGGGTCCGGCGCCATTCACGACCTGCGCCAGATCGCCGACGGCTTGCATGCAGCGCTCGAGCGCTTCCGCATCGATTCACGGCTGGATGACCTGGCCAACAAGGAAGTCCCGGACGCGCGACAGCGCCTCGCGCACGTGATTCGCCTGACCGACGACGCCGCACACACTACGCTCGACCTCGTCGAACAATCCTGCCCGATTGCCGAGCGGACGGCGACGCGCGCTGCCGAACTGCTCGGCGCCTGGAATGGCCCGAACCGGCCGAGCCGCAACGAGGTGCGTGAATACCTCGATTCGACCGCCGTCGGCGTCGGCCAGGTGCGCGAGAAACTCTCGCAGGTGCTGCTGGCTCAGGGCTACCAAGACCTCACCGGCCAGATCATTCGCGGTGTGATGAAGCTCGTCGATGAGCTCGAAGTCGCGCTGACCCACATGGTGCGCATCTCGGGAGGCGGCCAGGCCGCGCCGCGTAGCGCGGAAACGAATCCTGACAATTCGCGCGGTTTCGGACCGGTGGTCCCGGGTGTCGAACACGGGGTGACCGTCGGCGGGCAGACGGACGTCGACGCACTGCTGTCCGACCTCGGGATGTGACTTCCCCGGGCCCTGGCAACGCTGGCGCAGCTCTCTGAGGCGAATTTTAATACGGTCGACCTGACACAGTTCCACGACTCGTTCTTCGAGGGGAGCTTCGAGGCCATCACATCGATCTAAGACGCACTGCCGCAGCTGAATCCCGGTACGCCGGACCCGACCACGGTGAACACGATCTTCCGCGTAGCGCATTCCATCAAGGGCGGTGCGGCGACCTTCGGCTTCAACGAGGTGGCATCGTTCATGCACACGCTGGAGACGCTGCTCGACGAGCTGCGCAGCCAGCAGTCGGGCAAGCCCGTCAGTGCGAAAGCCGTGGCGGACCTGCAGTCCGACGCGCCGAACGAGGCGATCGGCCAGGCATTCGACTGGGCCGAAGGCGACTCCGAACTGCGGGTCGAGCCGCGGGTCGCCTCCGCCCCGGCGAGGCGCCGGTCGGCCCGGGGACAGTCGCCTCGCGCATGACGGCGTGCCGTCCGGCTCCAGCCACGCCAGCGGCTCAGGAGGCCGTGCGTGGCTCGCGGCGCAGAAAGCGCACCATCTGGATCTCGTCGACGAAGCCGTCGCCGATGCGGACCGCGTCGGGCTCGCGCGCATAGCCGCGAAAGCCCAGCGCAGCGTAGAGCCGCTGGGCCCGCTCGTTGGTGGCAAGCACGGTCAGGAACACCTGGCGCAGGTCGCCGAGGGCTTCGGCCTGGACGATCGCCTCGCGCAGCAGCAGTTTGCCGACCCCCGAGCCTTCGGAATCGGGCCGCACGAACATGCGCGAGATCAGCGCCTTGTGCCGCAGCTTCTGTGGACGCTCGCGCTCGAGGCTGGTGATGCCGATCAACTGCTGACCGAGAAAGGCACCGAGCGTGAAACTGTCGGGCAGGAAGCGCGTGGGGATTCCGGGCGCGAAGTCGTCGCCCGGGGCGGAGCGGAAGAACTGCCCGTGCTCTTCGAGGCCGTAACGCCAGAGCTCGGCGTAGGCCGCGTCGTCGGACCGACCGAGATTGCGCAGGGCCGGCTCTGAGGGAACGGGATCGATCATGGATTGGGCTGTCTGCCTTGCGACCACGCTGGCGCGAAGCTCTCGCAGATTTTAGCGTGCGGCAGGCTTCCGGGTCGAGGCATCACGACGGCATCGGTGATCTTGCCTACACAGCCTCTGCCGCGCATGTTAGAAACATGACGTGACCGTCGCGCGTGACAGGACTTCCGCTTTCCAACGTTGGCGCAGCGCGACCCTCGCGCCATTCTCGCATCGCGCGTTCGCGATGTTCTGGTCGGCCTCGCTGGTGTCGTCGTTCGGCAGCCTGATCCAGACGGTCGGCGCGTCGTGGCTGATGACCACGCTGGCTCCGTCGCCCGACATGATCGCGCTGGTGCAGACCGCCGGTGCGTTGCCGTTCTTCTTCCTGTCCCTGGTGGCCGGCGCGTTCGCCGACACGCGCGACCGGCGCTCGATCATGCTGTTCTCGCAGGTGCTGATGCTGCTGGCGTCGGTCGCGCTGGCAGTCGTCACGCTGCAGGGTGCGATCACGCCCGTGATGCTGCTCGGCTTCACGTTCCTGATCGGCTGCGGCACGGCCACTTTCGCGCCCGCGTGGCAGTCTTCGATCGGCGAGCAGGTGCCGCGCAGCCAGATCGCTTCGGCCGTGATGGCCAATGCGGTGGGATTCAATCTCGCGCGCAGCATCGGCCCCGCCCTCGGCGGCCTGATCGTCGCGTCCGCCGGCGCCGCGGTTGCCTTCGTGATCAACGCCGTGTCCTACATCGGCATGCTCGCGACGCTGCTCTGGTGGAAGCCGACGCGCACTCGCAGCACGCTGCCGCCCGAGCCGCTAGGCACCGCGATGGCGGCGGGCATCCGCTACGTCAGCCTCTCGCCGCACCTGCTGGCGATCCTGACGCGCTGCCTGCTGTTCGCGATCCCGATGGCCGCGACCCCGGCGCTGATGGCGGTGGTCGCGCGCGACCTGCTGGGCGGCGACGCGCGCACCTACGGCCTGCTGCTCGGCGGGTTTGGGATCGGCGCGATGGTCGGCGCGCTGTTCAGTGCGACGCTGCGCGCGCGCATGTCGAGCGACACCTTGCTGCGGATCCTCTCGGGCCTGGCCTGCATTGCGATGGTGACGGTGGGCCAGAGCACGTCGACTGTGCTGACGCTGCTGGCGCTGGTACTCGCCGGCTCGACCTGGACGCTGGGGCTCGCGAATTTCAACATCGCGATCCAGCTGTCGTCGCCGCGCTGGGTTACCGGCCGCATGCTCGCGACCTACCAGACGGTGGCCTTCGCCGGCATGGCCTTCGGCAGCTGGGGCTGGGGCGTGCTCGCCGAACGGTTCGGCATCCGGGAGTCGCTGACGATCGCGGGTTTCGCGGCGCTGGTCTCGCTGGTCGTCGCGCGCTGGGCTCCGGTCTCGGTCGCGTCCCTCGGCTCGCTCGATCCGCACGGCGGCGCAGAAGTTGCCGCGCCGAAAGTGGCGATCCATCCGGCTTCGGGGCCGATCGTGGTCACGATCACCTATCGCGTGCCGGACGAGAATGCGGGGGAGTTCATCGAGGTCATCAACGAGCTCGGCCGGATCCGGCGTCGCGACGGCGCCCGCCGCTGGTCCGTCTGTCAGGACATCGATGACCCGCAGTACTGGATCGAACGCTTCGAGAGCCCGACCTGGCTGGACTACCTCCGGCGCCAGACCCGGCCGACGCTCGCCGACCAGGGCGTGCGAAAGCGCATGCTGCAGTTGATCCTCGGCGAGCGCGGCATCGTGCGCCGCCAGATCGAGCGGCCGAGCGGTTCCGAGCCGCTCGGCGCGGGCCAGCTGCGGCCCGAGCCGCTGGACGACAGTTCCAGCCATACGTGAAGAGTTGGCGGACCGGCGCTCTAGCCCGCAGCCGCGGTGGCGCTCAGCCCTGCGTGAACACCGCCAGCTTGTTGCCGTCGAGATCGCGGAAATAGCCGCCGTAGAAGCTCTCACCCCGCGGGCCGACGGCGCCTTCGTCCTGCGCTCCGAGTGCCAGCGCCCGTGCGTGGACCTCGTGCACCTGGTCGCGCGAGCCGGCTGCGAGGGCGACCATCGTGCCATTGCCCGGGGTGGCCGCGCCGCCGTCGTACGGCTTGATCAGCAGCAGCATCGCGGCCTGCGGGCCGCTGCTCCAGCCGACGTAGCGCTCGGTTTCCATCGCACGCTTCGCGTCCAGCAGCGCCAGCAGTTCGTCGTAGAAGCGCGTCGCGCGCGCAAGGTCGTTGGTGCCGAGCGTGAGGTAGCCGATCATCGAAGTCTCGCTGGGGTCGTGCGCTGCCGGGGGGGCGTCAGTCGCGTGGGCGCGGCGGCTTGCGGCTGGTGCCGGGTTTCTGGCCGCGATGCACGGTCTTCAGTGGACGAGGCGCGAGGCGGCTGATCCGCAGTTCCTGGCCGACCACGCGCACGCCCTGCAGCTGCTTGAAGATTTCCTTCGGCATGCCGCCGGGGAGATCCACCAGGCTGTGATCGGAACGCACGTCAATGCGGCCGATGTCGCGCCCGTCGAGCCCGGCTTCATTGGCCAGCGCGCCGACGATGTTTCCCGGTTTCACGCCGTGGTCGTGCCCGACCTCGACGCGAAAAGTCTCCATCTCCGGCTCGTCGCCGCGCTTGCGGCGCGGGCCCGGCTGGTCGAAATGGCGCGGCGGCGGTGGGCCGCCATCGGCATCGAAGCCGGCACCGCGCGGCGGCTCGCCGTCGCGCTCGAAGCGGGCCTCGCGGTCGTGGCCGCGGTCCTGGTCGCGAGCCTGGTCGCGAGCCTGGTCGCGCTCACGACGCTGCGCATCCTGCGCGGCGAGCAGCAGCGGGGTCTCGCCGCGCAGCAGGCTGGCGAGCGCGGCGGCGATGTCCGTGGCCGGCGTACCATGCTCGCGCTCGATCGACTCGATGATCTCCCGATAGGGCGCGGCATCGCCGCGACCGAGTGCATCGAGCACCTGTTGCTTGAACTTGCCGACGCGCGTCGCATTGACGGACTGCACGCTCGGCAGCTCCATCGGTTCGATCTTCTGGCGCGTTGCGCGCTCGATCGCGTTCAGCAGCCCGCGTTCGCGCGGCGCGATGAACAGGATGGCCTCGCCGCTGCGGCCGGCGCGGCCGGTGCGGCCGATCCGGTGCACGTAGGACTCGGTGTCGGTCGGTACGTCGTAGTTGATGACGTGGCCGATCCGCTCGACGTCGAGACCGCGCGCCGCGACGTCGGTCGCGACGACGATGTCGAGGTCACCGGACTTCAGCCGCTGGACGGTGCGCTCGCGCAGCGCCTGCGGGATGTCGCCGTTGAGCGGGGCGGCCGCGAAACCGCGCGCCTCGAGCTTCTCGGCGAGCTCGACGGTGGCCTGCTTGGTGCGCGCGAAGACCAGCATGCCGTCGAACGGCTCGACCTCGAGGATGCGCGTCAGCGCATCGAGCTTGTGCATGCCGCTAACCATCCAGTAGCGCTGGCGGATGTTGGTCGCGGTGGAGGTCTTGCTGGCGATCGTCACCTTCTGCGCGTCGCGCATGTAACGCTCGGCGATGCGGCGGATCTGCGTCGGCAGGGTTGCCGAGAACAGCGCCACCTGGCGGGTCGGCGGCGTCTTCTCGAGGATCCACTCGACGTCGTCGATGAAGCCCATGCGCAGCATCTCGTCGGCCTCGTCGAGCACCAGCGTCGTGAGCTTGCCGAGCTGCAGCGTCTCGCGCTGCATGTGGTCCATCACGCGACCGGGCGTGCCGATCACCACCTGCGCGCCGCGGCGCAGGCTCGCGAGCTGCGGGCCATAGCTCTGGCCGCCGTAGATCGGTAGCACGTTGAACGACTTCATGTGCGCGGCGTAGCGCTGGAACGCCTCGGCTACCTGGATCGCGAGTTCGCGCGTCGGCACCAGCACCAGCACCTGGGTGTCACGGCTGGCGAGGTCGAGGCGGGTCAGCACCGGCAGCGCGAAGGCGGCGGTCTTGCCGGTGCCGGTCTGGGCCTGGCCGAGCATGTCGCGCCCCGACAGCAACACCGGAATGGTGGCGGCCTGGATCGGCGAGGGGGATTCGTAGCCGACGTCGGCGAGGGCGCGCAGCACCGGCTCGGAGAGGCCCAGGTCGGCAAACGGGGGAATCGTCACGGTCGGGCTCCGGCGGCGGGAGCGGAGTGTACGCGGATTCGGCCCGGGCCGTCTGGCCGCGGCCGGGCCCGCGGAGGACAATGGCAGGCATGAAAATCGGCGTGATCGGCAGCGGCACGGCCGCGACGGACCTTCCGGCGCATCTGCGGGAACTGGCCAGCGGCGAGGTCGAGCCCCGGATCGTCAATCCGCGGCTGTCGGCGTTCGCGGCGACGCCTTATGAACGACTGATCGTCGACCTGGGTTATGTCGACGCCGCGCAGGCTGCGACCGGTGACGGTTGCGATGCGCTGTTCATCAATTCGACGGCGGACTATGGCATCGACGCGATGCGTGCCGCCGTCGGCATCCCGGTGGTTGGCGCGGGCGAGGCGGCGTTGCAGGGCGGTGGGCGCGATGGCCGGCGCTTCGCGATCATCACGGTCTGGCCGGCGTCGATGCGTTTCCTCTACGACGAGCGGCTGCGAGCCTGCGGGCTCGAACCGCAGTGCGTCTCGATCCGCCATCTGTCCGACGAGGACGAACTCGCGCGGCTCGGTGCCGACGACGGCGTGATGGCGCGGATGCATCGTGGCGAGCGTGCGGTCGTCGCGCGGCTCGCGGCGATGTGCGAGGACGCCGTGCGCGAGGACGGCGCCGAGTGCATCGTGCTCGGCTGCACCTGCATGGCGCCGATCGGCCCGGCCATCGCCGGGGCCTGCTTCGTGCCGGTGATCGAGTCCTCGCGCGCAGGCTTCCTCGCCACGGTTGCGGCAGTGCGCGATCCGGCGCGTCGCGCGGCGGCGACTGGGTCGCGGCGCAGCGCGCGCACGGCGCTGGTGCCGGGCCTGGTGGACGCGTGGTTGCTGGCCGCGGGAAGTGGCGTGCCTGGCGTCGCGGTCGTGGCGGCTCCGGACGACGGCAGCGATTGCCCGGTCTGCATCGACGGCACGCCCTGAGGGCGTTCCGGCCGCGGCTCAGCGCGGCTGGCGCGCGTCCAGCGCCTTCTTCAGGCTGTCCCAGGAGGTCTGGAACGGGCGTGGATCGTCGAACGCCGGCGTCTCCTTCATCAGGGGATGGCGGGCGACGATCTCGCCGCGCAGCGGCTCCGGCAGTTCCTCGAATGACAGCGTCGAGCGCCCCTGGCTGGTCAGCACGATCTGGCCGTCGCGGCCGGCCATCTTCATCCAAGGCAGCCAGTCGGAAATGCGCACCCAGGTCGCGGTGTAGGGCAGCGGACGGCCGGGACGCCAGGCGGCGAGGTCGGCCTTGGTCACGGTGAAGGTCGAGATCTCCATCACGCGATACTTGCCGCCGACGAAGTCCTGATAGGCACCGCCGAGCGGGCTGTCGCGGAAGAACGATTGCGTGCGGCTCGCGGTGTACACCTGGCCCATGTCGGTCCAGCGCATCCGCGACAGCGTCGGCCGGCCCTCGGCGTCGCGCTCGAACGCCGGCGCACGCATGCTCGCCGGATCGTTCTCCATGTGGATCACGTCCACCATCGCGTCGGTCCAGGGATTGCGCCATTCGCGCAGTACCGCGCTGCTGGCCGGGTCGAGATACAGCATCAGTTCGCGCGCCGCGGCCTGGTAGCCGGCGCCGCGCTTCGCATCCTCGACCAGCCGGCAGGCGCGCGGATTGACGCCCTGCACGTTGAACAGCAGCCGGTCCGGCTCGCCCGCGCGCCGCGCGTGGACGGTCCCGGTCCAGAAATAGAACTGCGGCGCCCGGGTGTCGGTGCTGCCGCAACCGAGCGCGCGGTCGATCGCGAAGCCGCCCTCCGCGCTGGTCGGATCGAGCCGCGTGGCTGCGGGTAGCGGCGCCGCGATCAGGGCGACCAGCAGCGCAAGCAGGGAGCGGTGGGCGGGGATCATTCGCAGTCTCCTGGAGGGGCGCAAGGCGCGAGTGGTGTCGCAGCCCCGGCGGGCTGTCCGCGACGAAGCCAAAGTATACTAAGGCGCCCGTCGCCGGCCGGGCAGCCGAGCGGAGCGGCTCACGGCGTGAAGCCCGGGGGCAGCTTGCACAGGGAATCCTTGCGACTCGCGTCCCGCGTCGTGACGCGCATCACGCTTCGGGGCCGCGTCGGCGTCGTCCTATTGATAATGTGAATGGCTCAGGCGAACACCAGCCTCGCTTGCGCAACCATGGGGCGTGCATCGTCCTACGCGCCCCCGCGTCCGGTGTTGCCACCAGGCAGGCCTGAGCCTGCTCGAATTGATGCTGGTCGTCGGCCTGGTCGCGATCTTGACCTCGATCGCGGTGCCGGGTTACGTGCAATACCAGGAGCGAGCCATGGTCTCGCAGTCGGTGCGCGACATCGGCGAACTGCAGACGCTGATCGAGCGCTTTCGCACCGTGCAGGCGCGGCCGCCGGCCGACCTGGCGGAAATCGGTCGCGCTGCGATGCGCGATCCGTGGGGCCAGGCCTATGTCTACGATGACTACGACGAGGGGCGCAGTCCGGATCCGTCGCGCCGCGACCGCAACCTGCGGCCGATGAATACGGACTACGATCTCTACAGCATCGGCAAGGACGGCGCGGCCCACAAGAACCTGAACAATCCAGCGAGCGACGACGACGTGATCCGCGCGCTCGACGGGTCCTTCATCGGCCGCGGCCAGGACTTCTGAGCGGACCCCACTGATGTCGTCGATCGACACCAGGCCGCTGCAGAGCCGCGTCGCCCGGCGCCTGTTCGGCGTGTTCGTGCTGTGCGCGCTGGTGCCGTTCGTCGCCACCGCCAGCTACGCGCTGATGGAAATCGGGCGCGTCTCGGAAAGCGCGGATTCGGCCCGCCTCGGGTATGCCGCGAAGAGCTACGAGCTGGAACTCGGTGGCAAGCTGGCGCTCGCAGACCAGATTTTCCAGCCGATCAGCGCTGAAACCGCACCGACTTCCGAAGCCCTGATCGAACGGATCCGCCGTCGGCCCCTGTTCACCGGGCGCGTCCGCGTGTTCGATGCCTCGGAGGTGCGCCTCAACGGCGCACCCGGGCTGCAGGGCGAGCGACTCGCCGCAGTGCTCGCCGGCGGCGCCGCGCTGCTCGTGCCGCGCTCCGACCTGAAAGGCAGTGCGGCGCCCGACGTGAATCATGGGTCCGGGGTCTGGATCGCGCGTCGATCCCGGGACTCGGATGGGATCGTAATGGCCGAGCTGTCGGTCACCAGCCTCTGGGGCACGGTGGATGAATTCGCGGATTCGTCCAGCCTCGCGGTGTTCCTCGCGCCCGCGACCCTGCTGGCCACCTCGAGCGGGGAGACGCCAAAGGGGCTGATGCAGGCCTTCGGTACCAGCCTGTCCCGACGCCCGGCTGACGAGGGTTCCCGCGCGCTCGCCGTGATCGACCTGGTCGGGGAAGACTTCCGCTATCGCAGTTTCGACTACCCGCTCGCGCGCAGCTTCCAGGCGCCGGCGCTGCGCGTCGTCGCCTGGGAGTCCGCGCCCGCGGCCGCCGCCGTGTTCTCGACCCGGCAACTGGTGTTCCCGGCGCTGATGCTCGCGGGCGTGCTGCTGGCCGCATGGCTGGCGGTGCGCCAGCTGCAGCGGCAGCTGCGGCCGCTCGACCGACTGATCGCCGCGACGCGCCGCATCGCGGCGCGGCGCGCGACTTCGACGCCGTGGTGCGGATCGACTCCAACGACGAGTTCCGTGAACTCGGCGAGGCCTTCACCGGCATGGTCAAGGCACTGAAGCGCGAATTCGCCGCCGTCGAGGCGATGGCCGAGGTCGGCCGGCTGCTGCTCGAGTCGCGTGGCCTCCGGACGGTGCTCGACGCACTGCTGCCGCGGATGAGCCGCGTGGTCGATTGTCACAGCGCCTCGGTGACGCTGGTTGACCCGATGTCGCCCGATCGCGCGCGCGTCTTCGAGTTCGTGTCGGCGCTCGGCGAGAGCCTGCCGGTGCGGCGGGTCGCGATCATTCCAGCGAACTCGCGGATCGCCTGTCGGTGGCCCTGTCGAACCTCGCGCACGGCGACGCTTTGTACCGGCAGGCGCATTTCGACTCGCTGACCGGCCTGCCGAACCGTCAGTTCTTCCACAAGCGCCTGCGCGTGGACATGGAGTCGGCGGCGGTCAACCGCGCGCAGGGCGCGTTGATCTACATCGATCTCGATAACTTCAAGCGCGTCAACGACACCGCCGGCCACGCCAGCGGCGACGAACTGCTGCGCGTCGCCGCGCAGCGTCTCGGCAATTGCTGCCGTGGCGAGGATCTCGTGGCGCGGCTCGGCGGCGACGAATTCGCGATCGTGGTGCACGACGGCTCGAGCGCCGTCGAACTGCGACAGATCTGCGAGCGGGTGCTGATGGCGCTGGCGGCTCCGATCCGCGTCGGCAAGCGCGAGCACCTCGTATCCGCGAGCATCGGCATCACCGTGTTCGGCGATTTCGATACGACCCTCGAGAAGGTGCTGAAGCACGCCGATATCGCGATGTACCGCGCGAAGGAGTCCGGTCGCAACCGAATGGTGTACTTCGAGCCCGAGATGAACGCCCGCGTCGAGGCCCGCATCGCGCTGGAAAGTGGCCTGCAGCGCGCGTTGCAGGGACAGATGTTCGAGCTGCATTACCAGCCGATCGTCTCGGCGCAGGACTGGCGCCTCGCCGGCGCCGAGGCCGTGCTGCGCTGGCCGGGCGCGCCCGCCGACGTTAGCGGCCCGGCGCAGTTCATCGGCGCCGCGGAACAGACCGGCCTGATCGTCGGCATCGGCGAATGGGCCTTGAATCGCGCCTGCGCCCAACTGCGTGACTGGCGCACGCAGGGGCTGCCATTGCCCTACGTCTCCGTGAACGTCTCGCCGCGGCAGCTGGCGGAACCCGATTGCGCGCAGACGACGCGCGGCGCCCTGGAGCGCCATGGACTCGCGCCGCGCGACCTGATGGTCGAGATCACCGAAGGCGAAGCGGCACGCACTGCGCTCGCCGCGCTCGCGGAAATCGGCGTACGGCTCGCCATCGACGACTTCGGCGCCGGGTATTCGTCGCTGAGCTACCTGCGGACCTTCCCGCTCGATGCGGTCAAGATCGATCGCAGCTTCATCACCGACATTCCGGGCAATGAATCCGCCGAGAAGCTGGTCGAGACCATCATCCACATGGGCCAGGGCCTGAACAAGATCGTGATCGCCGAGGGGGTCGAGACGCCCGAGCAGGTGCGGTACCTGCGCGAGGGCGGGTTGCGATTCGGTGCAGGGATATCACATCTCGCGGCCGATGCAGGCGGACGCATTCGGCGAGTGGATGTCGAACCACCGGGTCGCGTCGGCGTCTTCCGGGGCCCGCTTCGCCGGCTGACGCGCGAGGTGCCGTACACTCCGCCTGCGGCGTGGAGGATCGGGCGTTGAAGAACCAGGGTTTCCTGAGGCGACTGCGTTTCGCCGGCGCGGGCGTCCGGTTCGCGGCGGCGCACGAGCGCAGCTTCCGCAGCCAGATCGCGCTCGGCCTGCTGGCGCTGCTGGTGCTGGCCTGGTTGCGGCCGCCGCCGCTCTGGTGGGCGCTGAGCCTGCTCGCCGCCGGCCTGGTGCTGGTCGCCGAGATGGTCAATACCGCGCTGGAGCAGGCCCTCGATCGCCTGCATCCGGACCAGCACGATGGCATACGCATCGCCAAGGATTGCGCCGCAGGGGCGGTGCTGCTCGCGAGCCTCGTTGCAGTTTGCATCGGTGCGTTGGCGGTGTTGGCGGCGTTCGGGCTAGTCTGAGCCCTGGCCTGCGCCGGGACGGTCGGCTATCGGCACGGTCGCGGATCCTGGCGGCGGGCCGCGCCGCGAAACCCGTACCCCGGCGGCGCGTTTCGAGCTCAGTCGGTCCGGACGTGCACCGTCAGAAGGGCGCCACGATCGAGCGGTTGGACACCGAGCGTGACCCGGCCCGCGGGGCCTGCGGCAGCGCGTCCGGACACGAACCGGCCCGTCGATAAACCCAGCGCGGCGCCGGCCACGACGTCCGACATCCAGTGAACGTTGCTGTCGAGGCGAGCGTAGGCCGTCGCGCCCGCGAGGCCATAGGCGAGCACGCGCCAGCCCCACTGCTCCCGGGGCATCCGGTCCGCGAACACCTGCGCCACGGCGAATGCCGCGGTCACGTGACCTGACGGAAAGCCGTCGCCGCCCTCGTGCCAGCTGGAGCGCGAACTGGTCTCATTCGGGCGTTCACGCCCCGCGGCGAACTTCAGGGCGGTGGAACTGAGCAGACCGAGTGCGCCTGCTTCCGCCATGTCGGCGCCGATGCTTACGGTCGCCGCGTCGTGGTGCAGCTTGCCGATCGCAAAGGTGCCGGCGGCGAGCGCCAGCATGGGCGCGGCGTCGCGCCACGCATGCGGATCCTGGCCTGCCGGTACGCCTCCGTCGACGAAATGGTCGCGGACCCGATTATCGGCCGAATAGGCGGCGCCGATCGCGACCGCGGCTTCGCCGGCGCGGGTCCAGTCGGCAGCGTCCCAGTGCAGTGGCGCGAGCGCGTAATCACCGAGGTCGTCGAGATAGTCGTGCGCGGACTTTGCTTCGGCGGTCGCGCCCATCAGGACGCAGGCCGGCATGAAGGCCAGGAAGCAGGCTCGAACGCGCATGGTTGACTCGCTGTCGTGAGGAAGGCATCCAGTGTTGGACTGCCGCTGGATCCAGAATCAATCGCGTGCGCCGCCCGGCCAGATCCGGATCCATTCGGCAGCGGAGCCCGGATTTCGATCGTCGTTGGCGACGATCGCCTATGATGGACGTCGGCGCAGCCACTACGTAGCCAGGAGCCAGCCTGTGGAACGACGCGATTTTTTCTCGGCGATGGCCGCCGGCGCGGGCGCCGGCCTGCTCGGAACCGCTGCGCCGCAGGCGCGCGCCAACTGGGGCATGGTCGCGCCGGGACCGGTGCCGCCGTCCGGCTACGACGGGCGGCTGCTGGTCAACAAGGCGCGCGCCTACGAGGTGATGGAACGCGAGGGGCTCGACGGCATCGTCGCGCTGAACCCGGTCAACGTGTTCTACCTCGGCAATTACCTCGGCTACGAACTGCAGAAGCTGCGTGCGATCCCGAGCTTCGCGGTGATGCCGCGCGATCCGAAGCAGCCGTCGTTCCTGGTCGTGGCGGGCACCGACCTGCTGTTCCTCGCCAACGGCGATCGCGAATACCCCGAGATCATTCCCTACACGTTCCCGGTCGAGATCGAGAAGTATCTCGAGAGGGGCGACTGGAGCGTCGAGCCGCAGGCTTCCCCGGGCGGCGCCGGCGCGGTGCTGGAGTCGGGCCTGCAGCCGAAGGAGCGGAAATGGCAGGCGTTCGGCCAGCGCTTGGCCTCGCGCCGTGCCGCGACTCCTGAGTGGGGATTGGTGCGCGCACTCGAACTCGCCGGCCTGGCGCGCGGCAAGGTCGCGGTCGATGACATGCGCATCGCAGACGTGCTGCGTTCCCTCGGCCGCACGAGCGTCACCTGCGTACCCGGCGACAACACCTTCCGCAAGATCCGCCTGATCAAGTCGGAGGTCGAGCTGAAGCACATGCGCAGCATTGCCCGCATCAACCAGGATGCCTGCATGGCGATGCTGCGGCAGGTGCGGCGCGGCACGACCAAGGACCAGATCGACGAGCTGTTCATGGTGGAGGCGGCCAAGCGCGGCGCCAAGGCGATGTGGATTGCGAGCGGCACGATCGGCGGCCTCACGCAGGGCAAGGTCGTGGAAGGCGAGCCGATGATGGTGGACGCCGTCAGCCAGCGGAATTTCTACCACGGCGATTTCGGGCGCACCGTGGTGCTCGGCGAACCGTCGAAGGAACTGCAGGCCTGCATGACCTCGCTGCGCGTCGGCTCGGCGACGGTGCTGGAGAAGGCGCGGCCCGGGATGAAATATTCGCAGCTGCGCCAGCTCGTCGGCGACGCGATGACCAAGGCCTATACCGGCGGCATCCCGATCCGCTTCGGCGCCGGCCCGCATTCAGTCGGCCTGCAGCACACCGACCAGCCGTATCGCGACGGTGTGCCGTTCGTGGTCGGCGACGACCTGACGCTCGAGGAGAACATGACGCTGACGGTCGACCTGCCGACGTCGCTGCTCGGCTGGGGCGCGATCCACTGCGAAGACCTGCTGGTCGTCACGAAGACCGGTCTCGAGCCGCTGGCGACCGCGGACGGGCCGCTGGTCGTGATCTGAGGCGAACTGCGCTCAGGCGCAGGGCTCATGCGCAGGGCTCATGCGCAGGAGATGACGCGAAAGCCGAGCAGCTGCACTTCGTTCGACATGTAGTGGGGTTTGCACTCCTCGTCGCTGCAGAGGTCGGTCGAAAGGTATTTCTTGTTGTCGTCGCAGAAGATCGTCGCGACGCAGGCATCGGCGCCCTGCTGGTCGGCGACCTGCAGTGCGCCGAGGAAGTTCGCGCCGCTCGAGATGCCGAGCGCGAGGCCGAGTTCGCGCGCGAGTCCCTGGGCCATGCAGATCGCATCGCCGTCCCAGATGTCGATGATCGGCGCCAGCTCCCGGAGCTTGACGATCGAGGGTACGAACTCGTCGCTGATGCCCTGGATGCGGTGCCGACCGTCCTTGCTGCCGGTGCGCAGCGTCGGGGAGTTCGCCGGCTCCAGCGGATGCACCGCGGCGCCGATCCCGCGCTCGCGGAAGCACTGTGCGACACCCATCACCGTGCCGCCGGTGCCGACGCCGGCGACGAACGCGGTCGGCTTGCGGCCGATCGCGTCCAGCTGCAGCAGCAGTTCGGGGGCCGTGGTTTCCTGATGCGCGCGGACGTTTTCCAGGCTGTCGAACTGGTGCGGCCGGAACACGCGCGGCGTGTCGCGCGCGAATTCGTCGGCCATGCGGATGCTGCCGAGGAACCCGCCCTGTTCGTGCGAGACCGGGATCACGGCGGCGCCGAGGCTCTGGATCACCAGCACCCGTTCGCGGCTCATCCAGTCCGGCATGTAGATGCGCACCTTGTGGCCGAGCGCGCGGCCCATCGCCGCGAAGGCGATGCCGGTGTTGCCGCTGGTCGCCTCGGCGATCTCATCGCCCGGCTCGATCTCGCCGCTCGCGTAGGCGCGCTCGAGGATCGTCAGCGCCATGCGGTCCTTGATGCTGCCGGTGAAGTTCATCGCCTCGTATTTGCCGTAGATGCGATGCGTGCTGCCGCGGTACTCGCACTGCACTTCGATCAGCGGCGTGCGGCCGACGAGGCGTCGCAGTGCGGCAAGTATGTGGGGGCGGGCGGCTTCGGAGGGGCGAGGAGCGCAGGTCGACGGCATGCGCCCATGTTATCCGACCCGCCTGCCGCCTGCCGCCTGCCGCCTGCCGCCTGCGCAGCGAGGCGCCCGTACGTCAGCGCCGGTCGGCGGCTGCGGAGTTGCCATATTGCCCGTCGAGATAGCCGACGATCGTCGCGGCCTCGTCGGGCGTGATCGGCGCCTGCATGACCTTGATCATCTTGTTCACCGTCGCCTCCCATCCGGCGCGGCCCTGGATCGGCGCGTTCATCAGGATGTAGTCGATGCTGTGGCAGACGACGCAGCGCGCGGTCACCAGGTCGCTGCCAGGTGCCACGGCGAGCTGCAGCCTCGATTCGTCGGCAACCGCCGTGGCGAGAGTCGCGGCGAGAACGCCGCCGAGCAACGCCCGCGCCACGCCGCGCCGCGGGAAGCGCGGCGCCGTCACGGCCGCAGGCGCGCCATCGCGCCGATCAGCTTCCAGTCGACTGCCTCGCGCACCCAGACGTGGATGACCTCGAAGTGCTGGTCGACCGGAGTGCCATTGGGATGCATGGTCCGATGGGTCTCGTAGTAGATCACCGCCGTGCCATCCTGCAGCGTGAAGTCGGTCAGGCTCATCTCGAGCTTTTCCTTGTTGTTGCCGCTCATCTTCTCGGCGTTCTTGCGCAGCGCCTCGAGGTTGGAGGGCTTCGGTGTGCCCGGCGGCCAGCCGACGTAGCGGGCGGAGGTATTTTCGAGATAATAGGTGAGCCCGCCCTTCGCGCGGCCGAAATAGATCTTCTTTTCCTTTTCCCAGATCGCATCGCGCGCGGCCGCCAGCGCGTCGCCGGCAACGGCAGCGACCGCTGCGGGCTGGGCGGCTTCTCGTGTCGCCGCCGCAAGCGTGGCGATCCCTCCCAGCAGGACGATGGCCAGGATCGAAGGACGGATACGAAACATTGCGATTCCCCTGAACGGTTATGTGGCGGAGTGCCGGGTCAGGTCACGAGCAGCTCGATCGGCTCGACGACGTTGTGATGGTAGCCCGAAGGATTGGCGATCGGTCCTGCAGCCTGGGTGACGCCGATGCGGTTCGTCGCTCTCGCCATCACCACCAGCGGGCCCTTCGCGGCCGGCGTGAATTCGTGCCGCCAGGGACGCAACGAGAAGCGCCCGGCATCGTCGCCGAGGCTTGCGTTGCGCCAGTTCGTTCCGCCATCGACCGAGACCTCGACGCGATCGATCCCATAACCGGCATCCCAGGCCATGCCTTCGACGACCACGGGCCGCCCCGCGGCGAGCCGCGCGCCGCGCTGCGGCGCGGTCACCAGCGTGTTGATCGCGATCTCGGTGATCGGCGTGGTGGTCTCGCTCTCCTGCGAGACGAAGCGCTCCACGACCGGGAACTTCGCGCGCGGGATGCGATAGCCCGTCTTCATCCAGAAGCCGTCGAACGGGCGCTCGATCACCTCGATCGAGGCGAGGTGCTTGACCCAGTAGGTGGCCGTCCAGCCGGGCACCACCAGGCGCGCCGGGAAACCGTTCCAGTGCGGCAGCGGCGCACCGTTCATCTCGTAGGCGACGATCACGTTCGGGTCGTTCGCCTTCCAAACCGGCAGGCTCTTGCGATAGTCCGGGCCGCCGAGCAGCGCCGTATCCGTGCCATCGAGCACGACCTCGAGCGCGCCGGGTTGCAGGCCTGCCGCCGCGAGCAGGTCGGCGAGCTTCACGCCGCGCCAGCGCGCATTCCCCATCGCGCCGCGGCCCCACTGGATTCCCGTGACATGCGGCTCGAACAGCCCGCGACGGTTGCCCGAGCACAGACAGAGCGCCGTGATCTCGACGGGCTCGAAGCGCCGGCGCAGATCATCCATCGTGAACGTCAGTGGCTTTGCGATCGACGGACCCGCCAGCGCGAGCCGCCAGTCGGCGAGCGCGACTTCCGGTATGCCGGCATGGTGATAGCGCACGAAGAACGCGTCGTTCGGTGTCAGCACCGAGTTGAACCAGCGGCGCGGCGTCTCGAGGTTCGGGGGTCGGTAGCTGCGCTTGATCAGCGGCTGCTTGCCCGGCAGCGCCAGCCACTCGGCGCTGTCGCGCGTGCCTGCGGGCAGGGCCGGGTCGTCGCCGTCGACCGCGGCATGCGCGGCGCGCAGCCGCGGCAGCGTGGCGGCCGCCGCGACACCCGCAATCCAGCCGGCCACGTCCCTCCGGTCCGGCAGTCGTCCTCGAGCCATGCATCCCCCCGGCACACCGTGCAGCCCGTCCGCGAGTCGATCATACCCGGTCGCCGTGCGGCGACGCAGCGGCGGCTCGCGGACCACGACGTGGCCGGCGGATGTCTACTGCTGGTGCCTCGCCCGGTGCTGGCATACCGTCGGGCATCAAGCCGGCCGACAGGCCGCGCCGCAATGGAGGGCTCGGATGTATTCGGCACTGTTCTTCGTCTACGGGTTGATGCAGCTGGGCCTCTTCGTTTGGCTGCTGCGGATCTGGCGCGAGACGCGCGAGCCGGTCGCGCTGTTGCTGATCCTGCCGCAGTTCTTCCTGGTCTGGGACAACTGGCGCGTCGCCGTCGGGCCGCTGCTCGGCTTCGGCGACGTCTTGTACTGGCTCAGCTGGCCGAGCTTCTGGATCCACTGGTTCGCCGGAGCCTGGCTGATCATCGCCTCGGGAGGCATCCTGCGCCTCGCGGGCATCGGCTTCGCGAAGCCGAAGGCGGTGATGGCGCTGTTCTGCCTCGTCGCCGTGGCGCTGATGCTGTACGACCTGCCGTATTTCTGGACCAAGGACATCTACCCGGTCTGTGAATACGACCTGATCCGCTATGGCGGGTCGGTCAAGGAGGCGACCCGCTGCTTCCCGGACCAGGCGCTGACCGCTCCGGGCGATTTTCCGCTGGCACCGGTGATCACCTGCTTCGTCGTGATCGGCTCGGGCCTCGTGCTGTGGGTGCGGCGCGGTTTCCCGTGGCTGTTCCTCGGCGGCTTGCTGATGCTGATCAGCGCGACGCCGCCGCTCGCGAAGTACAAGCTCGACAATCTCGGCGAGTTCCTGATCAAGGGCGGGGCGTTCTGGGCCCTCTGGCAGTTCAGCCGTGACCGGGTCCGGCAGGCGCGACCGCTCGATGCCGCGCCGAGCGTCGCCTCGTGACTGCATTGGGCTCGTGACTGCAATAGGATGAATCGGCGGCGGACCCTTGCGCGCCGCCACTGGAACTCCCGACATGTCCTCGCACCAGGGCCTCACGCGCCGCCTCACCCTGCAACTGGCCGGTGCCGGCATCGTTTCCGGCGTGCTGACGGGCCACGCGGCCGTCGCGGCCGATGCGCTTTCCGGTGTGGCGCGGCTGGCTTCGCAGGATGGCGCGTCCCGCTCCGGCGGCGAGGCAGTGCAGTGCCTGCTTGCGCAGACGCCCTGGAACGCGGCCGACGCCGCCGGCACCGTCGGCCCGCTGCTGGCGCGCGCCGCGCGGGCGCTGGCGGACGATCAGCCGCACCGCCTGCTGCTGCTGCCACAGGCGCTGGCGCCGGCGGGCGCGGCGCCACCGGAGTCCCGGACACTGGCGGCGCTCGGCGCGCTGGCGGCGCGCCATCGCACCTGGCTCGCGGGCGCCGCGACGCTGCGGGACGGCGGCACGACCCGCACGATCGGCTTCCTGATCGGTGCCGACGGCGCCATCGCGTTGCGTACGGCCAAGGTAACGCCCGACCTGGCCGACGGCTTCAGCGATGCGGCGGCGACGCTCGGTGAGCCGCGGCGTTTCGTCGCGGCGGCGACGCCGTTCGGCATGGTCGGGCTGCTGCCCGGCGAAGACCTGCTGATGCCGGGCCTGGTGCGTGCGACGGTCTACGCAGGTGCCGAGTTGCTGCTCGCGCCCTTTGCGGGTTCGCCGCCCGGGACGGCCACGGCCGTGCGCGAGTTGCCGACTTCGATCGGCTACGAGAACTGGTGCGCGGTTGCACTGGCCACGCGCGACGGCGAGGCTCGCTACGGCGACCTGACGCTCGACGAGGTCGCGGGCGAACGCGGGCTGGAATGGGTTGCGGTGCGATTCGATCCGCAGCTGGTGCGTCGCGCGCGCGCGAAGGTCTCACCCGACCTCTACGACAACTTCCCGCTCTGGCTGAGGGACGAGCTGTTCGGCCGCATCTTCGAGCACCAGGCCGCCACCGTGGAGGCGGTCCCCAGCCCGTCGACGCGCGCTGGCTGGCATGCGGAAGCGCGACGACGCCTCGCCGTGCGCGAACGGCGCAGCACCCCGGACAGCGCGCTGCTCGACTCCTGGCTCGCGCTGATCGTGCAGCCCGCGACGATGGCGAGCCTGCCCGGCGACGGCCGCCGCGCCGCGCTCGCGCGGAACGTCGACACGGCGATCGGCCAGGTCGGCAGGCTGGCCGCCGCGCCGAATGCGAAGGTCGCGCTGTTTCCCGAGTTCTGCTTCACCGGCGCCGGCTATCGCTCCGTCCCCGACCTGCTGAGCGCCTCGGTCGACGCGGCGGGCCCGGAAGTGGCGAAGCTGCGGCAGTGGGCGCGCGACAACAGCATCTACGCCGCCGCGGAATTCCTCGAGATCGACCCGGCGTTCCCGCAGCGCGCATTCAACAGCGCGTTCCTGATCGACGACCGGGGCGAGCTGATCCTGTCGCATCGCAAGCTGCAGTGCGTCGACGTCTACGGCGCGCTGCCCGACACCACGCCCGGGAGCATCTACGACGACTACGTCGCGAAGAACGGCATCGAGCACCTCTACCGGATCGTCGACACGCCGCTCGGCAAGATCGGCGTGATCATCTGCTTCGAGATCGTGTTCCCGGAGATCTCGCGGGCGCTCGCCAATGCGGGCGTCGAGGTGATCCTGCACCTGACGGCCGAGGGCTACAGCTCGTATCGAAGCGCCTGGCACGCATTGCGTCGCAAGCGCGCGTTCGAGAACCAGGCCTACCTGTTGTGTTCGAACAAGGCCTATGACCCGGCCAAGCGCGAGCCCTGGGTCAGCTACGGCGAGAGCCAGTTCATCGATTTCCGCGGCCGGGAACGCGATCGTCTTGCCGGCAATGGTCCGGCGGTGCTGATCGCCCCGGTCGACATGGTCTCGCTGCGTGCGGCGCGCCGCGACCTGCGCTTGAACACGGCGATCTGGGACGAGCCGGGTGCCTATGCGGGCGCCTACCTGCAGGGCCTCGGTATCGCCAACAACGGCTGGCGCGGCGACCCGATGCAGAACCCCTATGCGCGCATCGGCGAGCGCGTCACGGGGCTCGCCGACGTGCAGCAGCGCCTCTACGAGCGCGGGGTCTACCGCAAGCCGGGCTGAGCGCGGACCGGGCCGCCCGCGCCAGCCGGTTACTCCGACGCGGTGGCCAGCTTCTGGCGCGACAGCTCGGCCTTCTGGTGCGCCGGCGTTCGCGCGGCCAGCAGCGCCGCAACGATGCAGCCCACGGTGACCAGCGACATCTCGAGCGCGAACTCCTGCGGCCGTTCCCAGAACTCGGTGAACAGGTGCCAGCGCCCGGCGATCTCCACGGCGTTCCAGGCGACGATCGCGGTGGGGATGCCGTAGCGGATCGCGGTGGTGACCTTCCAGAACTTCATCAGCCGCTGGCACAGGTAGACCGCCCACACGACATTGACGAAGAAGATGCCGTAGGTGACGGGGTGCCGGTCGCCGAGGATCTTGTCGTCGTAGATGAACAGCAGCACGAGATAGAAGAACCAGATCACGTAGACAGTCTCGAGCGCGGTGATCGCGGCGAAGTTGCGCTGGTAGCCGGGGCTGGGCTTGCCGGTCTTCAGGTGCAGGTTGCGCTGGAACCATAGGAAAAAGTTGCACTTCGTTTCCTTGTTCAGCAGGAAATAGACGAGCGTCGTACCCATCACGCCGATCGAGGACATCATCACCAGGTACTCGGCCTTGGTGGCGATCGCGCCGGCGACGCTCTTATCCATCAGGTCGGGCACGCCGAGGTAGTTGGCGGACCAGACGTACGAGAACTCGATCCAGCCGGTCCACAGGAAGGTGCCGGCCCAGAAGCCGTACCACGTGGCGGCGACTTCTTTCGGGGAGCGCATGCCGAGGAACAGCAGCACGGCGCCCAGGGCGCCCATCGCGAAGGCCGACTGGTAGATGTAATCGGGGCCCGGCCAGACGTCTTCCATCACGATCATCACCGTGTGGCCCAGGGCCTGCACGATGAAGACGACGACGAAGGCGAGCAGGCCGACCCAAGGAGGGCGGTACAGAAGGCTCATCAGCCGACCCTGGGGGGCGGCGGCCCGTGGTGCTGCCGCCAAGGGGGCGGCGGGCAGGTCGGCAGCGGGCGTACTCATGGTCCGGGCTCCGTGGGAGGCGCGACATTGCGCCCCGGGGTGTGCAGGAACTCTAGGCCCCCGCGCTCGAGCCGTGTGTCAACAGCACGTCAACAATGCGAAACCCCGGGAAATCGTCAGGCAGGATGTCACACATGGAACCTAGTGCCCCGCGCATCCTGCTGGTGGACGACGACGTCGTCCTGGCGTCGATGTTGCGCGAGTTCCTGGAATTGCAGGGCTTCTCGGTCGCCCTGGCGCATGACGCCGAAGCCGGCCTCGCGCGCCTCGACGCCGACCCGCCCGACCTGCTGGTGCTCGACGTGATGCTGCCCGGGATCAGCGGCTTCGAGGC
>Ga0163144_10003523_pt1 | contig 35595 bp, 27 predicted proteins | sample OliLak19BULKMAT1_FD_123175 | JGI IMG/M metagenome (GOLD analysis project Ga0163144, IMG submission 123175) | Freshwater microbial mat bacterial communities from Lake Vanda, McMurdo Dry Valleys, Antarctica - Oligotrophic Lake LV.19.BULKMAT1 | ecosystem: Environmental > Aquatic > Freshwater >...
CCAATTCAACTGGTCTCTGGGGGTCAGGGGGCGGTGCGCGATGCCCACGACCCCGCTGCCCTTCCTCCGCACGGAAAAACGCCCGCGACAAAACCGCAGCGGATCGTGAATAATACCGGCTGAATCCGGCAGTCGACACGACGACTCCACCACTCGACTCGGATCTCAAGCACACGACGTGAAACGAGATCCGCATCAGCAGCTTCGAGCAATCGCGGTTTGCTAAGGGTTGTGCTATGATAACTAGGGACAGGTAGATTGTGTAAAAAGCAAGAAGTACAAGGTTACCTACGGGGATGATCGACGATGCCCGCAATCAATATTCGGCGGGGCGTTTGGGAAGACTTGGTCGCTGTTGCCGACAAGCAGCGCCGGAAGCCCGAGACCTTGGCCAATCAAGCGTTGCAGGAGTTTCTGCGCCGGGTATCGGACGATGAGTTGCTTTCGCGTTCGGCCGCCATGGCGCGTCGTTCAACTCTCCTCGCCGGAGATGTCGAGGAGTCCATCCGGCGCTTCCGCCGTAAGAAATAATCACCACGCCCGCCATCACTAGGTTCGACGGGAATGGTCCCACGCAAGAAGCGCATTCTCGTCGTGCTGGACACGAATGTCTTCGTGCGTGCCCTCAAGACGCGATCCGCTGACAATCCCAATCAGCGCACTCTTCGTCTTTGGCTATTGGAAAAGCGCCTTCAGCTCGTCGTGTCCGATGAACTAGTTGACGAATACCTGGCCGTGTTCGGAAGAATCTTAGGACTCGCCGACGACCTCATCGACCATTGGCGTGGACGGTTCATGACCGACTCACGGACGACTGTGGTCAATCTGGGTCGCCGATACGACAAGAGTCGCGATCCAGACGACAATTTGCTACTGGCCACGGCCGATGTTGGTCGCGCCGCCTACCTCATAACGAATGACCTTGATCTACTCGAGATCCCTGCTCACTTTCAGGAGTCGCTGCCCTTTCGCATCAGGACTCCTCGAGAGTTCTTGCGCACGATCATCCAGCCATGAGCACTGCTCCACTCCCACCACGACCACTCACTTCAACCCCATCAGGTACGCGATCACGTCGGCCATCGTTTGTGGGTCGACTTGTTTCTCCAGCCCTTCGGGCATGATTGACATGCCGGTGCTTTGCATCTGGTCGATGTTCACACGGAGCACGGTGTCGGTCGCGCCTTCGCCCCGCTTGAGCGTGACGCTGGTGGCCGTTTCGGCCGCGATCATGCCGGTGAGCGTGCGGCCATCCTGGGTCACGACCGTGTAGTTCACGTACTGCGGATTCACCTCGCGGCTGGGATCGAGCACGTTCATCAAGATCGCCTCGGCCCCGCGGTTCTTCATGGCGGCCAGGTTCGCGCCGATTTCGTAGCCCACGCCGTCGACGCGATGGCAAGCCGCGCAGATCTTCTGAAAGGCCGCCTGGCCGCGCTTCACGTCGCCCTGCATCGAGAGCACTTTGCGATATCCATCAATGACATCCTGCCGGCGGCTCAGCTTGGTGCTGGCCAAGAGTTTGCTTGCGCGGTCGCGAACCTTCGCGTCGGCATGCTTTTCTAAAATCTTGGCCCGAGCCGGATCGATGTCGGCAGCGCTGAAGTTGCCTTGTTCCACCGCGTCCAGCAGCGCGGTCAACCGATCGGCCCGCGCGAACAGCAGTTCTGTTGCCTGGGCGCGCAATCGCGGGCTGAGTCCAGGCCAGGCCTGGAGCACGAGCGCCGCCACGCCCGGATCGTCGAAGCGGGCCAACGTCCCCAATGCCGCGATCTGCAACTGCGGCGCGACGCGCTGATCGAGCAGCGTCTCGAGCACGGGCCGCGCGTCCGTCAGCGACCCGAGCGCGAGCATGCCGACCGCTTGAGCCCGCTTCTTTTCCGAGGCTTTCTCGTCGGCCGCGGTCTTGCGAGCGGTGACGAGCAGATCGGCGAAGATTTGGCCCGCCTTGCCGCCGCCGCTGGATTGCGACGCAAGAAGTTTCGCCAGGGGGCTGCCCTGACGGGCCAGGCCTTCACCCAACGAGCGCACGAGCGTCTCGGCCAAACGTCGCTCGTCGACCGCAAGCCCTTCGAGCCCCTTAAGCACCGCGGCGACGTCCTCTTCGCGATGGGCCAGGCCCGCTTGCAGGGCCAAGGCTTCGAGCATTTTTGCGCCTGCGTCGCTCTGGCGGAACTGCTTGTCGCTGGCCAGCTCGGCGAACACTTCACCTACGCCGTCATTCAACGAACTGAGTACCGCCAACCGTACCCATCGATCGGCCGCGTCGCGTCGGGCGAGGGCTGCCAGCGCCATCAGCCGGCCCGCGTCGGTCAACGCACCCAGCGTGAACGCCAGTTGATAGCGAACCTCCAAGTTGTCGTCGGCGACCATCGCAAGCAGCTTGTCGCGGACTTCGCCCGAGTTGTCGGCCGCGCGTTCGGCCAATCGCACGGCGTGCTGCCGCACGTGTGGCTGCTTGTCGGCCAATCCCTTCAGCACGATGGCTGGCGAGAGCGCATTCAAGCCGTCCAATACATAGAGCGCGTGCATCCGTGCGAGCGGCGACGACGATTCGGCCGCCAGTTTCGTTAGCGGCTCGATCGCCGTCTTATCGCGCCGCTCAAACAATAGCCGCGATGCCGTCTCGCGACGCCATCCGTTCGCGTCGGCAAGCATCGCCACCAACTCCGCCGTCTTGGCGCCGGCCAGCTTCGGCAGCTTCGGCTGCTTGAACCCTGCGGGCACGACGCGATAGATCCGGCCGCGATCGTTTCCGCTGCTTAGGTCCAGGTGCTTCTTAATCGCCGGTGGCAGGCTATCAGGGTGCTCAATGACTTCGCGGTACACGTCGGCGATGTAGAGCGTGCCGTCGGGAGCGTTGGCGAACTGGGCCGGCCGGAACCAAATGTCCTTCGACGCGACCAACTCGCGCTTCTCGTCGATCCGCCGGGCAACGAATTCGAGGCCATGCGGCTCGAGCCGCTTGCGATGCACCAGGTTGCTACCCACGTCGCCCACGATGGCCAGCCCACGGGCGTCGGCCGGCCAGGCGTCGCCGCGATAGATCGTCGCACCTGTCGCACCGGTAAAGTAGCCCGCCGCTCGGCCGCCGCCTTCGACAACGCCCTGTACAGCGCCGGATACACGCAACCGTGTGCGTACAATTCGCCACGGCTCGACAGGGCTGATGCGAAACACTTCGGCCTGCGGACCATCGGCGGCAATGCTGATGCGTGGACTGGGCGCGGTGAGATACGGATTGCGGGCGATGTAGCGATCCTCGAACATCACCTGCTGGATGTGGTCACTGTTCGAGCACACAAACTTGTGCCCCCAATCGTCGAAGCTCATGCCGTGCTGGGCGCCGCCGCTGGTGGCCGCAAACTCGAGCGTGCGTGGATCGAAGGCGAAATCGCGGCCGGAGACTGACACGGTTTTGGCCGCTTGTGGATTGGCTGGGGCGGCGGCTGTTGCCGTGGCTGCGATTTGTTCCGCACTCTCGGGGCCAGTCTTCTGTTTTACCTGATCGACCGGGATTGCTTCGTCGACTTTGCGGATCTCGCCGCCGCCGCTGCTGGTGGCCCCGTGGATGCGATTGTCGAGCCCCCACGTGAGCGTGTTGAGCAGGCCCTGCACGTTCGAGCGGCCGAAACCCGTGAAGACCTTGCGGACCACGTCGGCCCGGCCATCGCCGTCGTTGTCCTTGCAATACAGAATGTCGGGCGCCGCGCCGATGAAGACGCCGCCGTCGTAGCAGGTGATGGCTGTCGGCCAGGACAAGCCCTCGACATACACGGTGCTCTTATCGAAGCGGCCGTCTTGGTCGGTGTCTTCGAGCAACCGTACTTGGCCCAGGTGGCCGGTCTTATCTTCCGAGTAGTCGCGCATCTCGACGACAAACAAGCGATTGTCGGCGTCAAAGGCCATGGCCACGGGCGACGTCAGCAGCGGCTCGGCGGCCACTTGTTCGATGGCAAAACCGGGCACGACCTGAAACGTGCTCAGCGCCGCCGACGGCTCGACGGGCGGAATCCTCGGCAACTCGGCGGCGAAGTCGTCTTTGGGTTCGCCGGAAAGGGCGGCAAGATTGTGCGCGATGCCAGCGGCAAGACAACCGGCCAGAACGAGTGCCGGGAAACGCCAGGTGCGGACCATTAAAACCTCGGAGTGCGAAGCAGGGGCGGGCGGGGCGGGAAGATGCGGGGGGGCGATCTAAGAGTAATGTCCGAGGCCGGCAGCCCTTCAGTCCAAACTCATACCAAAGCGGGCGGGCGTCAAGGAAATCACTCGAAGGTCATTCGTCGGCCCGGTGCACCAGCAACATGAGCCAGCACCGAGCACGATTTTTCCGGCGGCACTACGCCGAGTGTGTTGATGGTAACCCGACAATGCATGGCATTCAACACCCGAGCGTACCGCCGCCGTCCAGCCGGTCGGGTCCATTCGATTTGAGCAATTGGCTGAGCTCTTTGACGCCCATGTTGCTTTGCCGGACGAACGAAGCGATAATTAAGGACATGTCCGTCGACCCAGAAACAATCTCGCTTACCGATGCGCAAAAACGGGCCCTTGCGGAGCTTTCCGACAGGATCGGAAAGTCCTGGACAGAGGTTTTCTTTGAAGCGATCGCCGGCTACCGTCCCACAATTGAAGCAATCGAAACCGAGGCCAACGGCGACAATCGCGAGTCCTTCTCGGCTGCTGTAAGCCGCCTTGGACTAATGGGTTGCATCGAAGGACCAGCCGATCTTAGCGTCAACCCGGCCTATATGAAAGGTCTCGGGGAACGTGAGAACTGATCGCGTCATCGTCGATGCGGGGCATTTAGTCGCCATTCTAAACCGACTCGACTCGCATCACCGCGAGTGCCACCAGCAAGGTCTGGAGTTTTCCCAGCCGCTGCTGACGACTTGGCCAGTAATTGCCGAGGCCGCGTGGCTTCTCAGAAAAGTTCCTGGCGGCGTCTCGGGGCTACTCAAAATGGTGTGCGCGGGACTCGTCGAGTGTTATCCGCTCGATGCCGCGGCAGCCAAGTGGATGGACGAACTGCTCGCCAAGTACGCGGATCAAAACGTTCAACTTGCCGACGCTTCGCTTCTCTACGTGGCGGAGCGAGAGCAGATCGAGAACGTTTTCACTCTCGACCGGCGAGATTTTCTCTTGTATCGCCTCGCGGGAAAACGTCCACTGCGATTGTTTCCAGAGCCGTAAGGGTTACGACGCGCCAATGCTTCGCGCTCCGATTCAGCGCTTCGGAGATCGGGTCGACGTAACGCGTTGCCGTGCGGCGCGAATCATTCCCCGCGCGATGTTGATTGCTCGTCGCGTTTCCGCCGCCACCCGTAAGTTAGGCCGAAGATCGCGCCGAAGATTCCGCCCGAAAGCATTCCGACCCTAAGTTGGACGAGATGATCAGCGCTCAGAACAAAGGGCGTGACAATCCCCGTGCCACCGCCGAAGCCGATGGTGCCCCACGGGATCGCGGACCAAATCGCTTCTCACGAGAATTTCGGCCGACTTCCTGCGGCTTTGGGCGACTTGTACGGATTCTCATCCATGACGATATTATACCGACCACAGAGCCAATTGCGCGCCTCGCGCAAAGTTGGTACGATGGCGGCGAACTGGGGGGCGGGCGTCTCGCCCGCCGCAACCTTTGATTTTGCAGCACACGGACGACTGGCGAGAAAACGATCATGGCACGAAGCTTGGACACCATTCGCAATCAGGATTGCGTTGAAGGTATGCGCGGCCTGGCCGATGGCTCGGTCGACCTGGTGTTCGCCGATCCGCCGTTCAACATCGGCTACGACTACGACGTTTACAAAGACAAGCTCGAGAGCGACCGCTACCTGGCGTGGAGCCATGACTGGACCGCGGAAGTGGTGCGCGTGCTCAAGCCCACGGGCACATTTTGGTTGGCCATCGGCGACGAGTATGCGGCGGAACTGAAGGTCATGCTGCAGCGCGAGCACGGATTCACCTGCCGCAGTTGGGTCATCTGGTATTACACGTTTGGCGTCAATTGCAAAGCGAAGTTCAGCCGCTCGCACGCGCACTTGCTTCACATGGTGAAGGATCCAAAAAAGTTCACGTTCAACAACAAGGCCATCCGAGTGCCCTCGGCCCGGCAACTTGTCTATGGCGATGGCCGCGCCAACCCAGAGGGCCGTTTGCCCGACGACACCTGGATACTGCGTCCGCAAGACTTTCCTCAGGGTTTCAAGCACGATGGAGACACCTGGTACTTTCCGCGCGTTGCCGGCACGTTCAAGGAGCGGGCCGGGTTTCACGGCTGCCAGATGCCCGAACAATTGCTCGCCCGCGTCATTCGCGTCAGCAGCAACGAAGACGAGTTGGTGCTCGACCCCTTCGGCGGCAGCGGCACCACGCTGGTTGTGGCCAAGAAGCTCGCGCGGCGATTTCTGGGCTTCGAACTGTCCAAGCAATACACCGAGAAGATCCAACAGCGACTCAAGCGAATCCGCGCGGGCGACCCACTCGATGGAGCGCCGGAGCCGCTGGTGAGCGCGCCCAGCACCGTCAACGGCCGCCGGCTAGACGACAAGCTGAATGGAAAACCAAAATCGAAGAAACGTGCCGCAGGCAAGAAACCTGGCTTAAACGGGAAGCAACGCGACCTTCCCGGCATGTAAGGCGGTTGTCCAGAACGTCAATTGTTCCTTTCCATCAACTACCGCTGATTCTTATCTGCGTCCATCAGCGTTCATCCGCGGTTCCAAACATTGTCCAAAGAATGACTCCATGAAATTCGCCATTTGCAACGAGACTTTCCTCGATTGGCCCTTCGATCGGGCCTTCGCCTTTGCTCGCGAGTGCGGTTATACGGGCATCGAGATCGCCCCCTTTACGATTGCCCCCGACGTGAAGGACATTTCGTCCAAGCAGCGTGACGACGTGGCCCGGCAGGCCGATGCGGCCGAGTTGGAAGTCATCGGGCTGCACTGGCTGTTGGCCAAGACGACGGGCTACCACCTGACGACACGCGACGCCGCCGTGCGCCGCAAGACGGCCGAGTACGTCAAAGACCTCGCCCGCTGCTGCCGCGACATGAACGGTTCGGTCCTCGTGTTCGGTTCGCCCATGCAGCGGAACCTTACGGAAGGGCAGACCCACGACGAAGGCCTGCAATACGCCGCCGAAGTATTCCAGTCGACAATGCCCGTGCTGGAAGAATTAGACGTGACGCTGTTGGTCGAACCACTGGGACCGGCCGAAGGCAACTTTCTGAACCGCTCGGAAGACGGCGTGCGGCTGGTCGAGATGGTGGGCTCGCCAAATTGCCGGTTGCACCTGGACTGCAAAGCCATGTCGAGCGAGCCGACACCAATTCCGGAAACGATCCGTCGCTTCGCCCAGTACCTGGTCCACTTCCACGCCAACGACGCCAACAAGCTCGGCCCCGGGATGGGCGAACTAGACTTCGTGCCGATCTTCGAAGCGCTGGGCCAGGTCGACTACCGCGGCTGGGTCTCGGTCGAGGTGTTCGACTACAGCCCGGGCGTCGAACGGCTGGCCCGCGAGAGCATCGATTATATGCGGCGGTGCTTAGACACGATCGCCGCGAAGTGACGAGCAATCTCGCTGCGGCCGGCCAGCGCGTTGCGGCCGGTCTCCTGACCGTGCCGCTGGTGAAGCCGCTAATGCGTACCGCGGCCGGGAGACGACGCCACAATACGTAGGGTCCGTTTAGTGGACTCGGTCGTGTCCGACACGGCGAAGTCGTCCGATGATCGCCAGTCCCGCCGCGGCGAGTGCTGCCAGAATCAGCGAACCCGGCTCTGGCACCGTGGCAATCCAGGCCTCTCCGTATTGGCCCCGCGGACTGTAACCCCGCCCGACAATCGTGTTCCCGTCGGCCGATACGGCCCAAGCGTCGATGAGCGTCCAACCCGCCAGATTCGACACGCCATGGGCCACCAGATAATCCTTCAAATTGACCATGCCTCCAGCGCTTGTCCAACGAAATGCGTTGTCGCGAGGCCCCGATTCGCTACGCCCGACCACTACCGAGCCGTCGGCCGAGACACCCAAGGCTGAACTAGCGAAGCCTCCTCCTGGGAGGTCCCCCAGGCCAACCATACCGCCGCCGCTGGTCCAACGAAACGACTCGTACCCAAAAGCCGAATTGCTCGTTCCGACCACAACCGAACCATCGGCAGATACACCCAAGCCTCCACTATAAAAGTTCCCTCCAGGCAGGTCTCCAAGGCCGACCATGCCTCCGGCGCTCGTCCAACGAAAAGCTTGTTGGCCTGCGGCTGAAAGGTTCTGCCCAACGATAACCGAGCCATCGGCAGACACGTCAACGGCGTAACTTTGGAAGCTCCCACCAGGCAGACCCCCAAGTCCAACCATGCCGCCGCTACTGGTCCATCGAAACGCTTCGTCGCCAATGGCCGAACGGCCCATCCCGACCACAATCGAACCGTCGGCAGATGTGGCCCGGGCCCAACTATACATGTTCCCACCGGGCAGATTGCCCAAGCCGACCATGCCGCCCGAACTCGTCCAACGAAACGCCTCGTGGTCATTTAAGCCAAGGCCCCAAGTGCCGTAACCGACGACGACCGAGCCATCGGCCGAGATGCCGTAGGCATTGCTTTCAAAGTTTCCTCCGGGCAGATCCCCCAGGGCGACCATGCCGCCGTCGCGGGTCCAACGAAACGCCTCGTAGCCAGATGCCGAATGACTTTGCCCGACGACAACCGAGGCGTCGGCCGAGATGCTGAAGGCATCACTTATGTACCCGCCGGGGAGAAAGCCCAGGCCAGTGAAACTGTACCCAGCGGCGCGAGCCGGCGTGATAGGAACGAACAACGCAATCAAAACCGATAGCGAAAAAGGCACGATCGCTAGCGCCGACCGTCGCGGGGCGACATCCGCTGCGAGCTTCGTAGCAGCAACAGCAGAACGATGAAATGAATCACAAGACTTCACTGGAGCTACCTCTGCTAACTGAAAACCGTTAAGCGTAAAGAGCCGTCAGACAGACTCTCGCTAGGTTTCCAGTAGCTGCTCCAGGAATGAGCTCGCAGTAACGATCCGGTTCGAGAGGCTCGACCGAATTTAGGGGAGCTTCGCCCACTCAGTTGCTTGATCGTAAGTGCGCGTTAGAACCTCGTCAATAAAAAACTGCCGTGACTCGCGACCTGTGTAGTGTCAGGCGAATAGCGAGTAGGTCAACGCTTGCCCGACAATATCCACAGATAGGCCGCATCCATGTCATGGCGAGCGCTGAACTAGGCGCTACCCACAACGCGATAAGCTCTCACCCCGAGGCCTTCAACTCCGCCAAGTGCTGCGCCGTGCCCACCAGCCGGTCCCAGTGCTCGTGGATGTACTCCGGCGGGCCGCCGATCTGTGCCACGACTTGGGCCACTTGCTCGGTGGGCACCATCTCGATCGCATCCCACGGGCAAACGGTCAGGTCGTACGGGTCGGACTTCTTCCGCGCGATCCGCACGCACACCTCGCAGCCCACGCAGCGCTCGATGTCGATCTCGCACCAGCTCTGCATGCCGGGCATGCCGGGATACTGCTGAATCTTGACGATGCAATCGACCGGGCAGACCTCGAGACAGGCCTCGCAGCCGGTGCAGTTGTCGGCATTGATGACGGCCAGTTCCTTGGGGAGCTTTTTGCGTGGGCCTTGTTTGGCCATCGTGAACCTCGGCGGGAATGTTCGCAGTCGAATATGTACAGCCGTACATTCAATCCTAGGTCCGATCCGCACTCGGACAAGCAATCATAGAGACAAATCGGCGGATGGGAAACCGCATGATCGGCGATTCTGGCAGGCACGCGGTGGGGGGAGGCGGCCGGTGGTCGTGGGATTCGTGCGGCAGAACAGCCGGCTTGCACCGGCCACTCGCCACGCCAGGTACCGTCCGGCGGCCGGTGCCTACTCGGATGGAATCACTTCGCCGCGCAGTAGGTCCTCGGTCGTCTGACGGCGGCGGATCAGGTGCGGCTGGCCTGAGCGAATCAGCACTTCGGCGGCGAATGGCTTGGTGTTGTAATTCGAGCTCATCACCGATCCGTAGGCCCCCGCGTTTTCGATCACGACGTAGTCGCCGATCTCGGCCGAGGGGAGCGAGCGCGTACAGACGAAGCCCCCTTCGGTCTGCGTGAAGATATCACCCGACTCGCACAAGGGTCCGCCCACGATGACGTCCCGTAGCGGACGCTTCGCGGATTCGGCGGCCGCGTTTCCCGCGCCGCGCGGCGCGATCGACATGGGATGATAGGCGCCGTAGAGAATCGGCCGTGCCAGGTTATTAAAGCCCGCGTCCAGCAAGTAAAAGGTGTTGTCGCCCATTTGCTTGATCGCGCGGATCTCGCTCACCAGGTAACCGCTTTCGGCAACCAGGTAGCGGCCCGGTTCGAGCTCCAGCCTTATGCTACGGCCGAGTTGCGATTCGAGTCGCTTGCGGGTCGCGTCCCACAGCTTGTAGTACACATCGAGATCGACGTACGATTCGCCGGCCTTGTACGGCACGGGCAATCCGCCGCCGGCGCTAATCGTGGACAGCGTGCGTCCCACTTCGGGTGCCAGTCGCTCCATTGCACCACACACTTGCGAAAGGTGCTCGAAGTCGGTGCCCGAGCCGATGTGCAGGTGCAGTCCCGTCACACGCAGTCCGTGGTGATCGGCCCGCAGCAGGCAGTCGCCGAGTTGCTCGTGCCAGATGCCGTGCTTCGATTGTTCGCCGCCGGTGTTCGTCTTGCGGCTGTGCCCGTGACCGAAGCCCGGATTGATCCGCAGCGTAATCTCGCGGCCGGGGGCCCGCTGGCCAAGCTGGTCGATCATGTCGGGCGAGCCGCAGTTGACATGCAGTCCGAGCTTGACGACCAGCTCGAGCGACTCGCGATCGAAGATGTCGGCCGTGTAGACGATCGGCGGCGGATCGCCCTGAGCAGCATAGCCCGCGGCCAGAGCCCGCTGGACCTCGCCGGCGCTAACGGCCTCAACCAACACACCCTGCCGTCGCACGAGATCGAGGATGGCCAAATTCGAGTTGGCCTTCTGGGCGAAGCGGACGACGTCGAAGGCCCGCAGGTCGCTGGCCCGCTGGATGATTTTGGCCGCGTCGTAAACGTAGAGCGGCGTGCCGAATTGTTCGGCCAGTTTGCTCACGGGCAGGCCCGCGATCTCGGTTCGCAGCGTGGGGAACTCGACGGAGGCAACGGCGGACGGGGGGGCGGAGGCTGGAGCTTCGGGGGACATCCGAGGGACCTTGCAGGGAGGTTGGCGTGGTTTTTTAACAGCCGGCGAGCATGCATTGTAACGCCCTGCCGGGCGTGCAGGTAGGAGCGTTTGCGCAGTGCAGTACCGTGGGTGGCACGTCCCTGAGCGAGTGTGAATCAGAAGAAAATCACCATCGGGGTGCCATGCCTTCACGGGCGCTAGCCCGGGTAGGCATGCTGCGTTGCGGCGAACTGCAGGCATGCTTACCCGACGCAGGCGTCGTGAAAGCATGGCACCCGGTCAGATGGAACACGGTCAATTTGATTCATTCACAACCTCTGGGCGCAGCGAAGGGCGTGGTCGTGGCGCCACCACGCCCTTCGTTCCTCAGGGACGTGCCACCCACAGGAACGCGGCGCGCAAAAAAACGGCGTCGGCCGCGTGAATGCGACCGACGCCGTGTTGGTAACTTGCAGTGATGGACGAGCGGATGACCTAGTTCAGCGAGTCGAGCCCGCCCTGCGACGCTGCCATCTTCGCTGCTGAACCGATCACGGTCAGCACGCCCTCTTCGGCTTCCAGCCGCACGGACATTCCATCAGAGATCTGTTTGACCGTGAAGCTCACGTGGTCCTTGCCTCCCTTGAGGCCTTCGGCCAGCGTCGAGAGCATCGCGTTGTCGGTTTGCTGCTGGGAAGCGAATTTCATGATCGGGCCGAGCGATACGACGAACTGCACGGGCGGCAGCGTGTCGGAGGTGCTGGCGGCCGAGGCGTCGATAACCAACTTGATCGTCTCACTTGCCTTCGGGCCCGCGGCAATGAACACGCTTTCCTTGCCGAACGCCGCGACGCCTTGCACCGGATTGCCCAGCGCTTTGCCGAGGACTTCGGTCTCGTGTCCGCCCTCGGGAATGGGGATGGCCACGGTGTCGAATCGCACGTCCTTGTAGGTCTCGGCGTCGAACTTGACTTCGGGGAAGCCGGGCTCTTTCTTGGCCAATTCAACCAGCTTCTTCACGGCGTCTTCCAGCTTCGAGCCATCGGCCACGAAACCTCCGACGACTGCCGTAAAGGGACCTTCGCCCACGACCACGGCCCCGCCGTTCATGCTGCCTTTCTTGACCGTGGCTTCGATGACGTCCATCACTTCACCGACCACGCCCTTGACCACGCCCTTGACTTGCGCGTCGCCCAGGCCGTTTTCCTTATCGATTTCGTTCTCAACCTGCGCCCGGAGGGTCTTGAACATGCCGACCATTTGGTCCAAATCTTCGGTGCCGGGCTCGTAGTTGGAGTTGATGTGCAGCGAAGCGACCGCGCCCGGCAGAATGAAGCCCGCCATCTTCGACGGCTTCGCGGTCGACGATGCGAACTGCTTGGCGGTCTTGGTTCCCGCGACGGCCGTCATCGAGAAGTCGAAGAACGACTTGCGGGCTTCCTGGTCGATGCTGAAACCGATCGTGACTTCGTTCAGCTCGTTGATCATCGTGGCCAACGCGTCCATCTGCTTCTCGGTCAGCTTCGAGCGCATCTCGTACTGCTGATCGGTCTCGTTGGGCAGTTGCTGCAGGCCGCCTTCGACGCCCAGCTTGATCTGATCGATCGCCAGCGTGCGGAAGGCTTCGGGAATGTTCTGCACGCCCAAGCGGATGGCAATGTCGTATTGCTTTTCGAGCCCGTTCAACAGCTTGGTCGGGTCCTTAGGCAGCTTGGCAAGTCCTTCGGCATTGTGCGAAATGAATGCCCAGCCATCGGCTTCCTTGAGGAACAACGGCATGGGGCCGGCCTGAATCTGCGAGACTCCGTCGGCGGTTTTGGCTTCGCCAATGATTCCGGACAGGGCGCCCAGCAATTTCTTCATGTCGGTAACGGGCAGGAATGCCAAAACCTGCGGTTGAATGCCGTCGAAGCCGACGAGCGCGCCCCAGGGACGATTCTCATCGAGCCCGGCCAGTCCCTGACCTTGCGTGACGAGCGCGAGCGCGCCTTCGAGGCTCTTCGACATGTCGGGGTTGCCCGACAGCTTGCCGATGAAATCCAGATCGCTCTTGATTTCCTTGTAGCCCGAGAGGGACACAGTCAGGATGGGTTTCGACAAATCCTGGGCCTGCGACAGGCCCGCATGCGAAAACAACGCAGTCGCCAGCAATAGTGCGACGGCCTGAGCGGAAAGTAGGGACTTCTTCACGGCGACGGCCTCCTAAAACTTGAACAGGTGAAATAGGCGAATCTTAGTTTTGACGAATCTCGATCTCAAACTCGGGAATCGACCGATCGGGCAATCGGTCCTGCGCCGCCACGCGCCAATAAACCCAACATGCCAGTAAGCCATCAGCCCGTTGGCACTCTTCAGCAAGCACAAATCGGCATGCGAAACAGACCGGCTCACCGTGCTTATACCCGGCCGAACGAACCCTTGTTTTACTGAAATTGCGTGTTGGGCAATATGGGGAGCGCGAAAAAGCGAGGGAGTGAACCCCTCAAACGTAGGTCACGGTTTCGACCCGTGCCAGCACGCGAGTACCCCCCGGAATTGCCGGGAAACAGCGTAGGTCAGGGCTTGCCCTGACGAGGGGCCTATCTGGCAAGTTCCCTATCCAGCAGGTTTCTTGTCAGGGCGAGCCCTGACCTACGGGGTCGGTCAGCCCCGAACTGCCGGCAAGTGGCGGCGATCAAAGCTCCCAGATTGCCGCGCAGATGCGGCCAGACCGCGCGAGCGATAACCAGACTGCGCGAGCGATAACCTCGTCATCGAGATCGGTGCGTAAGAATTGCGTGTGTCGTCGAGCGCGGCGGCACAGCAAAACAGCGTACAGAACGCCTACCGCTCGCGAAATGTAATTCGACCTTTGGTCAGATCGTAGGGCGAAAGTTCGACGCGAACCTTATCGCCCGGCACAATGCGGATGAAGTTCTTGCGCATGCGGCCTGCGACGTGTGCGATCACGGAATGCCCACCTTCGAGCGTGACGCGGAAACGCGTGTTTGCCAGCGCTTGCGTGACAACGCCCTCGACTTCTAAGGCTTCTTCTTTCTCCGCCATAGACCTCTCCATTGAAGACTCGTTTCGCGGCGCCCAGTGCGCCGGCTGTAATCGCTTACCATCATACCTTTTACGGTGCGATCGTCCAGTGATCGGCAGGGGTCGTCGACTCGCAATGTGTCTGGAACCTTTGGCTGTCACCAGTTACACAATTGGATACCGGCAAGGCAGCCAAAGGTTCCAGACACCCTCTGGCCTCCCCCTCAGGCTTATCTCACGGCGGCCAACCCCACGGCCAGTGCCTCGAGGATCGCCTCGCTCGACTCGATCCCCACCGACAGGCGAACCGTGCCGCCGTCGATCCCCAGGGCCGTGCGCTCGCCGGCCGAAAGGCCGCGATGGCTGGTCGTTTCGGGGTGGCTCAGCGTGGTGCATAGATCGCCGAGCGAAGGGCTGAAGGGGATGTTCCTCGAGGCGGCGATAAAGGCGTCGACCGCTGGCCGGCCGCCGCGGAGCGTAAACGTGACGATCGTGCCAAATCGCCCGGCGAACTGCTTGCGAGCCAGGGCATGATCGGGGTGGTTGGGCAAGCCCGGATACAACGCCTGAGAAATCTCGGGCCGATGGCTCAGAAATTCGGCAGCGACCTGCGCGTTGGCCACGGCCCGCTCCACGCGTAGCGCCATGGTGCCCAATCCGCGCGAGGCCAGCCAGCAGTCAAACGGCGCCGAACTGAGCCCCCAAGTCGCCACGGCAATCGGCACTCGACTCCAAGTCGCCTCGCGACCGCAAAGCAAACCCAACAGCACGTCGCTGTGGCCGCTCATGGTCTTCGTCAAACTTTCCATGACCAGATCGGCGCCCAACTCTAGCGGCCGGCACACTAGCGGCCCGGCGAAGGTGTTGTCGACCAGCAGCAGCGCACCCGCGTCGTGCGTAACTTTGGCCAGCGCCGCGATGTCGCTGACGCGTAACAGTGGATTGGTGATCGTCTCGACGAGCAATAGCTTGGTGGCTTTTGAGCACGCTGCTCGCGTCGCGTGCAGATCGCACGTATCGACCGCGGTGGCCGTAATCCCCAATCGCGGTAGCTCACCAGAAAACAGCGACAGGCTCCGCCCGTACACTTGGCTGCTGACAACAACCTCGTCGCCGGCCGAGAGGTGGGCCAGCGCCGCGGCCGCGAGCGCCGCCATGCCCGAGGAACAAATTGTGGCTCGATCCGCGCTGTGCAACTGGCGGCACTTTTCGGCCAGCAAATCGGCGTTGGGGTGCCCGTCGCGAACGTAGACGTAACCCTCGGAATCGCCCGACAGCAACGCTTCGGCCTGCGCCGTGTCGCGGCAACGATAGACGGCCGCCGTGTACAACGGCGGCGCCATCGGCTCGGTCGACTGCGGCGGCAGAAAATCGGGTCGCGGACAGATGTCTTCGGGCTTGGTGGACATGGAGTGTCGCGTGGTGGGTGACAAGTGGTGAGTGTTGAGGATGCGACGTTTAATATAGTCGACGCGAGTGGACGGGTGTTAGTCGGTTGAGTCCGGTAGGCCCCCACTTGCCGAGTGGGACCCGTGAATTGCGAGCGGTTCTGAACTTCTGGTCCCGTTCCAATGTAGGTACCGGCCGCCGGTCGGTACCTGAAGCGTTATCGGCATGAACCTCAAATGCGGGACGCGAATCCACAAGCATGCAATCTGTTTGCAGGGGCATCGCGTAATCTCAGCGCAAGGTCCCGTCCGGCGGCCGGGACCTACTTGCCGAACCGCTCGTCGATCACTTGCTGATAGATCCCGACGAGTTGTTCGACCGCGACGACGTTTCCAACGACCACGACTCGATCCTCAAGGTTGCCGCAAGCCTCCAGCACTGCGTCTCGCAATGCGTCGCTTTCGACCAGGATGCGGCCCGAGTTCTCGGCGGCCTCTTGCGCCAAGCGGCGGTAGCGCGAGTCGTCACGCAGTGCTGCCAGCTCATCCGCGTAGGCACTCAGCACGTAGGGCACGCCCGTCTCCAGCGCCAAGTGCCCGCCGACCCAGATGTGCTGGCTGTGGATGATCCGTGGGTCGAAGGCCGCGATTTCCTCGTCCAGCGCGGCGCGGATTGCCTGGCGGTAGGCAGTCAGCTCGTCGTCGCTCAATTCCCGGAACGTCTGCCGGCTGTATTCCAGCGGCTTGAAACAGGGCACGTCAAAGGGCAAATCCGCAGGCCCATCGCCGCGGCGGCAGACCACACGGCGCATGGGAAAGGCCTCGGGGCCCGCGCCCGAGCGGTCGACCGTGAGCACGCGCACCTCGTGACCGGCGACCTGTAGCCCGTTGGCCACGGCACGCACCCCAGCGGCGGTCGCGAGCAACGGAGCATGGTCGGTCAAAAGAATGCGCATACGCACTAAGGTAGCCCGTTGAGCGCAAATCGGGCAGGGTGCATTTCAGGACGTGCGCCTGTGATTCCGCTTGTTGTCGGCGTTTTGGAACCTTTGGCGGCCAACACGATCTCAACGCGAGGGGATCGGGAGTCGATGTCGCCAACGCGGGTTGCCCGCGTGTCAGGCGGTTTCCGACATCGACTCCCGGCCCCTCTTGCGCGCCAGCACCCCCCCGCGCCACCCCGAATTGTCGCTCTGGGCGGGCTTTTTCTTGGTAGCTGCCGCCCGAGAGCCGTATACTACGTATGGCAAGCTCTCTCAAAGCCGGTCCGCCACGTCTTCCTAGGGGCTGTACGGACAACGCCTTAAGCTTTAGAGCGGGAAGCATTGGCCAGTGCAATCACTCGGCTGCTAGCGACCTGAGTGGACTGTTTTGGCAGGCAGCCAACGGCCAGCAAAGCCGATGAATGCTGTACAACCGATAGAGTAGGCAGGCGACTTGGGGCGCGACGGCCCTCGCATTTCGGCGATGGGCGAGCCCCCGAGGAGTTTGGTGCGTAAGGAGTTGGTGAGCCGGCGGCCCGTGCGCAGTAGAAGACGTGATTGCCGGCCGCGCGAAAGATCTCTCCATCCAAACTTGGATGGCACTGCGTAATCAAAACGTACACGTGTAGCGCGGTATGAGCACCGAGTCAATTGATCCTGATCTCGTCGAACAGACGAAACACCAGATTCGCGGTCTGGTGAACGAAATTGCGCAGCTTGCGCGCCAAGATGTCACGGTGCGCGAGTTCTACAGCGAGTTCCTCAGCCGAGTCGTTTCGGCGCTGGCCGCCATCGGCGGCGCGGTCTGGCGACCCGGCGACGGCGAAGCGCTCGAACTCGAGTATCAGGTGAATCTTCGCGAAGCGAAATTGGCCGACAGCCAGGACGACCTGGTGCGCCACAATCGACTCTTAGCCCGCGTCGCTGCCACCGGCGAAGGCGCGGTTATTCCTCCGTTTTCGGGCGAAGGCGCGGCCGATCAGGCCGCCAATCCGACCGGGTTCCTTTTGGTGCTTGCGCCGATTCGCATCGAGCAAGAGACCAAGGGCGTCGTCGAGATCTTTCAGCGGCCCGGCGCCGATGTGCGCACGCAGCGCGGCTATCTGCGGTTCCTCTTGCAGATGTGCGATCTGGCGGCCGACTACCTCAAGACCCGTCAGCTCCGGCATTTCACCGATCGCCAGGCGCTGTGGAACCAGTTGGAAGGTTTTGCCCGCGCCGCGCATGCCAGCCTCAACCCGCGCGAGACGGCCTACACGATTGTCAACGAAGGGCGGCGACTGATCGGCTGCGACCGCGTGAGCGTGGCCTTCTGCCACGGACGCAAATGCAGGATCGAGGCCGTCAGTGGGCAAGACGTGCTCGATCGTCGCTCGAATGTCGTCGCGCTCTTGAATCGCCTGTCGACCGCGGTCGTGGCCGCCGGCGAACCCATGTGGTACACCGGCGACACCAGCAACTTCGCGCCGCAGGTCGAAGACGCAGTGCAGGCCTACGTCGACGAATCGCACGCCAAGAACGTCGCCGTGCTGCCGTTGATAAAGCCCGGCACCGACAAAGGGGAGCACGACCGAGGCGAGTCGATTGGCGCGCTGATCGTCGAGCAAATCGAAGACGCCCGCACGCGCGAGGGCATGGTGCAGCGAGTGAACGTTGTCTGCGACCACAGCGCCAGCGCGCTGGCCAATGCGATCGAGCACGATAGCCTATTCCTGCTGCCCGTGTGGCGCACGTTGGGCAAAGCCCAGTGGCTGATCTCTGCCCGCACCTTGCCTAAGACCGTGGCAGTGCTGATTGCCGTGGCCGCGGCGGTCGCGGCGTTGATCCTGGTTCCGGCCAATTTCGATCTCCAGGGCAAGGGCAAGCTGCAGCCATCAATCCGCCGCGACGTGTTCGCCGGCACCGAAGGTACGGTCGACGTAGTCGAGGCTCGGCACGGTCAAGACGTCAAAGCAGGCCAGGTGCTGGCCACGATGTTCAACACCACGTTGGAGGTCGACATCAAGACCGTCATCGGACAGATCGGTCAAGCAGAGGAGCAATTGAAGGGGATTCGGCTGGGCCTGTTTTCGGGAAGTCGCGGCAGTCAAGACGAGCAGCGTCCTCTCTCCAACGCCGAACGGAATAAGCTAAAAAGCGACGAAGCCGATGTGATGAAGCAGATCATCGCGTTTAAGGCAAAGCACGAATTACTGTTAGAAAAACAGAAGCTGCTCAACGTAACCAGCCCCATCGACGGCCAAGTGACCACCTGGGATCCCGTCAAACTGTTGCTGACGCGAACGGTGCGTCCGACCGACGTGCTCTTGACGGTCGCCGATCCTACCGGCCCCTGGGAATTGGAAATCCTCATGCCCGAGGACCGCATCGGCCATGTGCTCCGCGCGCAGGACGAGCTGGGCAAGGACCTGAAGGTGCAGTTTATTCTGGCCAACGATCCGGGCACGACGCACACGGGCACCGTGAGCGAAATCCATCTCTCGGCCGAGCCTCGCGGCGAAGAGGGCAACACCGTGCTGGTGCGAGTCTCGCTGACGCCCGAGGAAAAGGCCGCGCTGGGAGACAACTTGAACAACGGCGCCGGCGTGACCGCCAAAATTCACTGCGGCCGCACGTCGCTGGGCTACAAGTGGTTCCACGATGTGATTGCCTTCATTCAATCGCGGGTCCTGTTCCGGCTGTGATTCACGTCGCATCGCAAAGGGGTCGGGAGTCGATGTCGAAAACCCGCTGACACACGGGCAACCCGCGTTGGCGACATCGACTCCCGACCCCTTCTCTCGTAAATCCATCGGAGAGATCAAATGCTCGCAAGAAACAAACTGATGTTGCTCGGTTCCGCGACGGCCGTTGTAGCGTCGCTGGCGCTGGCCGGCGTTGCGCAAGAGAAGGGCGCCCGGGAAAAAACGCCGGCGAGCAGCTCGCCGCGCATCACCTCTTGCGTTGTGTCGCTGATCGACGAGTCGCACGTGCCGGCACAAGAGGCCGGCGTGCTCACGGAAATCATCGCCCGCGAGGGACGGCAAGTTGAAACGGGCGCGGTCCTGGCCCAAGTCAACAACGATCAGATGAAGATGAAAAAGAAGGTCGCCGAGGCCGAGCTCGAAGTCGCCAAAGTCAAGGCCGCGGATGACATCAATGTTCGCTACGCCGACGCCGCGTCGAGGATCCATAGGTCGGCGTACGAAAGAAACAAGGCTTCGGGCGCAAAGAGCGCTCAGGAAATGGACGAATTGTTGTTGAAGGCCCACGAGGCCGCCCTGGGCATCGACAAGGCCAAGCTCGAACAAAAGATCGCGATTCAGACGGAGATCGCCCGCAAGGTCGAAGTCGAAGCCGCGCAGAACGACATCGACCGTCGCCAGATCAAGGCCCCTATCGCCGGCGAGGTGGTCAAGGTCATTCCGCGCTTGGGAGAATGGGTGAATCCGGGCGCGCCGGTCGTGCATATCGCGCGGCTCGACCGCCTGTACGTCGAAGGGTATCTGAAGGTCGCCGACTTCTCGCCGGAAGAGATCAAGGGCCGCCCGGTCAAGGTCAAGGTCGAGCTGGAGCGCAAGCGTGTGGAGGAATTCAAGGGCAAGATCGTTAATGCCAGTCCGTTGGTCGAAGGAGGGGGCGAGTACCAGGTGCAAGCCGAGGTGGAAAACCGCCGCGACGGCGGCGATGGTCCCTGGCTGCTGCGACCCGGTTTGCAGCCCGAAATGACAATCGAAGTCGGCAGCCCGCTCACCGCGCGCGAACGTCCCATCGGTCGCGAAACGGCAAAGCCGGAACGTTGATTGCGTCTCGCGCTGACCTGATAGCGGTCCTTTGCGAGTTAGCCGCCCCGCTTGCGGAGCGCTCCGCGGTCCAAGGCCGTGGCGGATTCCATTGAATTGTTGCAACACGTACCGGTTCGGCGAAGCGCCTCGCAAGCGAGGCGGCTAACGTTTCGGTACTCGCCCCTTAGCACTCGCCACCGTCCATGGCAACGCTCGCCGATAGCCTGGTTTCTAGTTCGGCCCGCAAGCTGCGGGTTCGCAAGCGTCCCGATTTATCGGCCACGCGGCACCGCTACCATGGCCGTATCTATTGGGTCGTCAAGGAGCCGGTGAGCCTTTCGTACTATCGTTTTCAGGAGGAAGAGTACGCCATCCTGAACATGCTCGACGGCGAGACGAGCCTCGACAACCTCAAGGACCAGTTCGAGGCCGAGTTTCCTCCGCAAAAGATCACCGTCGAGGAGTTGCAGCAGTATCTCGTCATGCTGCACAAGCGGGGCCTGATCATTTCCGACGCCGCAGGCCAGGGTGGCCCGCTGCTCGAGCGACGCGGAGAGCGCAAACGCCAGGAGCTGATCGCTCGTTTTACCAATGTGCTCTCGATGCGCTTCCGCGGCATCGACCCCGATCGGCTGCTCACCTGGCTGCACGCGCGGCTGTGGTGGCTCTATTCGCCGTTTACCGTCTGGCTCTGCTGCTTGCTGGCGCTGTCGGCTCTGCTGCTCGTGGCTGTGCAGTTCGACGTGTTTCGTGCCAAGCTGCCCGCCTTTCACCAGTTCTTCACGCTCAAGAACGCCGCCTGGCTGGCCATTGCGATGGGTGCGACGAAGGTCGTCCACGAGTTCGGCCACGGGCTGACGTGCAAGCACTTTGGCGGCGAGTGCCATGAGATGGGCGTGATGCTGCTGGTGCTCACGCCGTGCCTGTATTGCAATGTGTCGGATTCGTGGATGTTGCCCAGCAAGTGGCAACGGGCCATGATCGGCGCCGGCGGCATGTACGTCGAGCTGGTGATCGCCAGCATTTGTACGTTCGTGTGGTGGTTCAGCGCGCCCGGCATGCTCAATCAGCTTGCCCTGAGCACGATGTTCGTCTGTTCGGTCAGCACGGTGATGTTCAATGGCAATCCGCTCTTGCGGTACGACGGCTATTACATACTTTCCGACCTCATTGAAATTCCCAATTTGCGGCAAAAGGCCAGCGAGATCCTCAGCCGCAAGCTGGGCCACTGGTGCCTGGGCATCAAGCCGGCCGAGAATCCATTTTTGCCCGAGCGGCATCAGGCCCTGTTCGCCCTGTATAGCGTGGCCGCGGTGGTCTACAGTTGGGTGGTCGTGTTCTCGATTCTGTGGTTTCTTTACAAGGTGATGCAGCCCTATCGGCTGGAGATCATCGGCCAGATCATCGGTCTTACGGCGCTCTACGGTTTGCTCGTTCAGCCGATGTGGAAGCTATACAAATACCTGTCGGTTCCCGGGAGGTTGGATCAAGTGAAGAAAGTCCGCCTGTACGCGACGTTTGCCGTGGTGACCGCCGTGGTCCTGGCGGTGCTCTTCGTGCCGCTTCCCTATCGCATTTTTTGCCCGATGGAGATCGAGCCCCACGATGCCGAGACGGTCCACGTGGTAGTGCCCGGCCGGCTGGAAAAGGCGCTCGTCAAGCCGGGCCAGCACGTCGAGGCGGGCCAGCCGCTGATGCGGCTGACCAATCTTGACCTGTTGATGGAAATCACCGAATTGGAAGGCAAGCGAGACCAACTCTCGTCACAACTTCATGGCCTGAGCCGGCAACGTCACGACGATCCCTCCGTCGTGCCCCATATTGCAACTGTCGGCGAGGCGCTGGAAACGACCGAAGGTCTCTTGCAAAGGAAACACAAGGATCTCGAGCGATTGGTGCTGGTTGCGCCCAGGGCCGGCATCGTCATGCCCCCACCTGAAGTGCCGCACAAAACGGAAGCCGAAGGCCAACTCGCCCAATGGTGGGGAACGCCGCTGGAAGAACGCAACCAAGGCGTGTTCCTGGGCGCCAGCACGCCGGTATGCATCATCGGCGACCCACGGCAAATGCAAGCCGCCTTGGTCCTCGACCAATCGGTGGTCGATTTCGTGGCCGTGGGGCAAGACGTGTATATCAAGTTGGACGAACTGCCCTTCGACACACTGACCAGCCGCATCGAGAAAAAAGACGGGTCGGAGCTCAAGGTCGCGCCGCGGCATCTCTCGAGCAAGGCCGGCGGAGAGCTGGCGACCAAGACCGACGAGTCGGGCGTCGACCGCCCCTGGAATCCGTCGTTCCAGGCGCTCGCCTATCCGCTAGAAGACCCCCAAGGCCTGATGCGGATCGGCCTGCGCGGCCGGGCCAAGATCGAAGCGGGGACGCAAACCGTGGGCCAACGGTTGTGGCGGTACCTGAGCGAGACGTTTAACTTCAAGCTGTAGCGGCGACATACTAGCCCGACGCGCCAGCGAGGAAGTTGCTTTGCTCGACTCTCTTACGGGCGCTTCGGGCCAATACCTTTTCAGCTATTGCCCATCACCGCGAAATCGCTCCAGGTCAATCGGCGTCAACACCGGCAGGCTCCGTGTGCCGCAGTCGGTGGGCAATCCTTTGTTGCCCAGCGCGTGAAAGACCTGCGGCAGTTCAGCCTGCGAGTGGTCTTTCATGCCCGTCGTATCGATCCCTTGCGCCCAGAAATCGAGTGGCACGGGTTTCTTGGAGCCCCTGGATTGATTACCTGCGACTTGCTTATCGGCATCGACTTTATTCGTTGGAACGCTCGGCGTGTACCAAACCCGGATAACGGCGCTGTTCTTGTCGATCACTTCGAGCACGTTGACGAACCGCCCTTGGCGTCCATTAACGGTCGTCTTCTCGAACGCGCCGATGTCGTCCTTTTCAGGCGGAAGTGGCAGAGTCGCCAATGGGGCGGACCGCGTTTTTAGCCGCGCGAGTTCCTTCCGCTCGGCTTTGAGACGGCTCAACGCATCCGGCTTCGGCTCGGCTTGCAATTCGAATAACGTGATCGTTCGCTCCGTCGCCCCAATTGCGGCCTTTCGCACTTCCTCGCAGCGTTGCAGATACTTCTTGACGTGCGGCGGAGGATCGTTCCCCTGCTGCGGTGGCGCGGCGATGAGCATTACTGCGATCAACATGCCTGTCATTCGTTACGCTCCTGAAGCAAAGTAGAAGGGATCGGTTCAACTAAAAGTTTGCTCTGCGGGCAGCGCCTGCCCGCTGCACCGCGATCGTCGCCACGATACAATCTCTGCTGCGATGTGGCCACCATTGAACCGGAGTTTTTCATGCGCAACAGCAAATTCTACGTCGTTTCCTGTTTGGCATTTGTCGTTGCGCTTTCGTGCGACGTCTCGAAACTTTGCGCTGAGGTTCCGCCCGAGCTGATCCGCTGGCTCGGGCCGCAGACGTGGGAACGCGATACTGAGGGCCCGATTCTCTCGCGGGGCGACACAGGTCAGTTCGACGACACCCACATCTTCGCTCCCGCGGTGGCGCGCGAGAACGATCAATACTTGTTGTGGTACTGTGGCTCGCGCGGCAAGCCGAGCGAGCGCGTGTTCGGCATGGGCTTGGCCCGCAGCGTGGATGGCCGCACGTTCGAGCGGAACCCCGGCGGGCCAGTGCTAAAGTTCGCCGACGGCAAGCATTCGATCATCACGCCCACGCTGTTGCGCGCCGCCGACGGCACTCCGCAGCGCGAAGACGGCAAGCTGCGGATGTGGTTCAGCTCCGCGCGGCTCGATGGCGGCGGCGGTAAGCACAAGTTGCACGACGCGACCAGTGCCGACGGCGTGACCTGGACAGAGCCCTCGCCGCCGATGCTCGAGAACTGCTATGCCCCGACCGTCGTCAAGGTTGGCGACCGCTACAACCTGTGGTACACCGACGTCGTCAAACGGCCGTGGAAGTATCGGCACGCCAGCAGCGCCGATGGCCGCACGTGGGATGTCACGAGCGAACCGATCATGGAATTGGGCCAGGCCTGGGAGAACGAAATCCTGGTCTATCCCACGGTCATTCACGTCGACGGCGTGTATCTCATGTGGTACGGCAGCTACACGACGTCGCGTCGGCAAGAGACGGCCATCGGCTTCGCCGCCAGCACGGATGGAATCGATTGGCATCGCCACCCACAGAACCCGGTGCTCAGTCCGGACCCTAAGCGGGCATGGGAATCGAACTACGTCGGCAACCAATCGGTGATTCGCCTGCCCGACGGCAGCTTCCGCATCTGGTACGCCAGCCGCAAGAAGCCGCCGTTTTTGAATCTGTACTTCGCGATCAATACGGCAGTTTGGACGGGACCGGGGGCGGACGCTGCACTTGCCAAGCCAGCGGCGAAGTGACCGTCGCTCAGTCGCTCCCACTGACGCCACGAAGTGGGGATTGCCCCCGCCTAGATTTCGTAACTTGACCGCCTATATCTATCCGATATACTATATCTAGCAGATATACTCGCCATCGGCCGGGGGAACCGCATGGATGATTTGATCGGAGCGGTTGAGAAGGCCCTGGATGAAACGGCGCGAAGCTGCCTGCGGCTGATCGGCACTCGGTCCCTCAAGCGCGAGCAGCACCGGGCGTTGGCCAAATGGATGTTCGGCTGTCTGAATCAGCGCTATACGATCAGGGGTCGAATCGCACGACGCGGCGTCGGCGAACTCACGAAAGTGATGACGTTCGTCGCGAGGGCTTGCGAGGTACTGCTTGAAATTGACGTTGAGACGTCGGATCGAGAGTAGCCGAATCGGACGTCGCGTGCATCGACGTTCGGCAATTGGCTTAGGGGAGGGAAAGGAGAGTCCGCGATGTCCATCGACAAGAACGCGCTTGGCGCGGCGATCAAACAGGTGCGGTCGGCCCGTGGCTTGACGCAGACGGCGCTGGCCGAAGCGGCCGGTCTCTCGAAAAGCGGGAACTCGATTGCGCTGATTGAGCAGGGGCGGAGATTTGTGTCGGTGGATACGCTGAACTCATTGGCCAGCGCACTCGATATTCCACCGGCGTGCCTGGCCATCCTAGGGTCTCGGAATAGCGGTAAGAACAAAGCGGCTTCCGACTTCATGAAGAGTCTACAAAACCTGATCTCGACGGTGATTCTTGCCGAAGCGGAACTTCGCGTTGAAGAAAAGGGCGAACGGACAAAGCCGAACTTGGTCAAAGGCCAGGGCCTGGCCGAACTCGCGGCCAAGTTTCGAGGATTGAGCAATCGACCGCGATCGAAGGCGCGTCGCGCGGCGACAAAGATATCTGCCAAAGTGTCGGGGATATCCGCCAAAGTGTCGGGCAAAGGCAAACGAAAGGTTCTTGTTGCATCGAAGTGAGAAGTGAGCTGAATCAGGTGCGACGCGGAGGCGTTGAGTATGAAGACCAGAATCTCCATCCCCGACAAACTGTTCGCAGCGGCGGAAGCCGTTTCTCAGGGCCTCGGCATGTCGCGAAACGAGTTCTATGCCAAGGCGGTTGCGGCATTCGTCGACACGCATCAGATGGCGCCGGCATTGACCGTGACGGATCTGTTGAACGAAGTGTACGCGGATGAATCGCCCCTGCTCGATCCCGTTCTTGCGCAGATGCAGAGCGCGTCGATCGCACGAAGAGCATGGTGGTCGAACGCGCCCCTTCACCGCGCCGCAACTTCCGCCAACTCGCGTACATCCAGCGGCAAATTCCCTGCCGCGTCGAAAGGCAGATCGCGCGGCTCCGTCAAAATCTCCAAGTCGGGTCGCGAACGGGCTTCTTCCAGGTAGGCCTGCGAGCACTCGACCTCGGCCAGGTCGAGCGTGTTGCGAATCCAAAGGATCTTCGCGTGGGGCGGCTCGGTCAGACCGATTGTCGGCAGCGCCTTGTCGAGCACCTCGCGGTCGGTGTCGTAGTTCACTGGCAGCATGCAGGCCGCCACGTGCCCGGCCGTCAGGCAGTTGATCCGCGTGATGTTCAGGTTGGCCTGCTCGATGGCCCGGGTCGTGGAGAACTCGGCCAGCCCGATGCCCGAAGCGTTGCCGTGCGTCTCCTCGCTGAGCGCGCGGACGACGACTCGCTTGACCTTGGGATATTCATTTTCGGCAGCCGCATGCGCGTGAAACTTGCGGCCCACGACGTTCGTATCCATGCCGGCGCCGCTGATGTTCTTGCCGATCTCGTCGATCAGCAAAATGTCGACCCGCGAAAAGGGGAGCTTGGGCAGCCACTTGCGGGCCAGCAATAGCAGTTCGGGCTCGCGGGCCATCAACTCGTCGGCCCGCACGGCCGTGATTTGGGCCGTCTGGTCGTAGGGGTTTTCCAGAATTGCCAGCCCAGCCAAAATGTGGCACTTTTCGAGCACCCGGCCGGCGACGCTGCGGAGGATCTGGACAAAGCTGTAGTCCTGGATCGCGCGGTGGTAGACCTTCGCGCCGTGGTGCTTGCCTAGGCCGATGAGCATCATCTTCATCAAGCCGCTTTCGACGTCGCCGACGAAATCGGTGTGCGGCTTGATGCGGCCGCATACGAACACGTGATCGGCCTCGAAGGCATGGCGATCGAAGTGGACCGGAAAGCCCTCGGCCGTCTCGCAGACGATGACCGTTTCCATGCTCGCGCGGATGGGACAGCCGCAAAACTCCTCGGTGATGCCGTAGCCCTCGAGGATCTGCCGCTGACCTTCGACGGTGCCGCCGCCGTGGCTGCCCATCGCGGGCACGATGAAGGGCCGCAAGCCGAGCGACTTGCAGTGCTCGACAATCGCGCGGGTGATCAGGTGGATGTTGGCGATCCCCCGGCTGCCGGCCGTGATCGCGATGGTTTGCCCCGCCCGCACGTGCGAACCCAGATTAAGCCCGTCAAGCTCTTTCTTAACCTCGCCGGCCACGTCATTGACGCGCGGCCCCTCGAAGGACTGGCGGACGCGGAACATCTTGGGATAGACGGACATGGATGGCAAAGCTCCTGCTGCGGGCAAGTCGTCAACGTATTGATCTTAACCGACGAGCGTGGGGGGAGTCCATGCGGTATCAAGTGACCCATGTGACCCTAAAGCCAGACGCCGCCAGTGGCTAAGGCCGCTAGCGAGGACTGACATCGACCGGTGTACGACGCAGTTCCGAAGGCCCACTCGACACGCAAACCGCTCTTGGCCCACTTTACCCCCTGCCGCTAGAATGCCGCCCCCTCGCCTGCGCCCTCGAACCGCGCTCGAATGGGTGCCTGCGCGCCTGCGGTGATGCTTCTCTTCTGCGTCCAAAAGCGAGACCGACATGATGGCCACTGTCGCCAACGTCCGCCGTCGCCGCGGGGTAATGCGATCCGACGACCAGCCCGCTCCCCAAAAGAGCCGGCGCTGGGTTCGCCGTGTCGTCCTGCTGAGCGCTCTGGTTGCGCTGGTCTGGGCCGCGCCGATCGTCGTGGCCAAAGGCCCTTGGCGGAACGCCCTATTGGGCTGGGCCCTGGCCGATCTACGTGGCACGACCACGGTGGGCAGTTGCTCGTTGGGTTGGTTCTCGACCGTTCAGGCGAGTGACGTCGAAATCCGCGGCGAAGACGGCGAGCTGATTCTGTCCGCGCCCAGCCTTACCAGCGACAAGACACTGCTCAGCTTGCTGCTGAACCTCAATGACCTTGGCGGTTTTCGTTGCGAGCAGCCGAAGTTGAACGTGATCGTGCGTGACGACGGCAGCAATGTCGAAGACGCGCTGGCCACGTGGCTTGCGCCGAACGACAAACCGCCGACCGCGACCCCCGCGTTGAATCTTACGATCCACGACGGCCAGGTCACGCTGACCGACACGGCAGCCCGCGACACAGGAGACGGGGCCAAATGGCAAATCGACGCGCTCCAGGTCGCGCTGGCCCTGCCACACGATGCGGGTCAGCCGCTGGAATTGGAAGCCGACGCCAGCCTGCCGCAACCCAAGACGCGCGGTCAGTTGGCGCTCAAACTCAAGCTCGTTCAGCAAGCCACTCCCGCACCCGGTGAGCTCCAGCTCGATGCCACGGCGTTTCCGCTCGCGCTCTTCCAGGCGATTGTGCGCCGCGCTCTGCCAGGCAGCCAACTGGCCGGTTCGCTCGACGCGCATCTGGCCGCCAAGTGGGGCTCCGACGATGCCGGCGGCCCGCAAGCCGCCGTCGACGGTCAGCTAACCGCGACCAACTTGCTGCTAGCCGGTCCTTGGCTCAACGACGATCGACTTCAATTAGTGCGGCTTGACGTGCCGCTGAAGCTGGCCCGGCAAGGCAATCAACTGCGAGTCGACCGCTGCGAGCTCGTTTGCGATGCAGGCTCGATTTCGTGCCAGGGAACCGTCGACCAAATCGATCGCGTGACACAATCGTCAGGATTCAGTGCCTGCGCGAGCGCCGCCGCCCATGCCATCGGCGAAGTCAAAGGGCAGATCGACCTGGCCAAGTTGGCCGCCCTGCTGCCGCGGACGCTGCGAATTCGCGAAGGCACGCACATTGAATCTGGCCAGATCAACCTGCAGCTTGCCAGCCAGCCGCAGGGCGAGCATTGGGCCGCGACCGGACGCATTGAAACCACACGACTCGTGGCCAACGATCAGGGTCGCAAATTCGCCTGGGAGCATCCACTTTCAATCAACGCGAAAGCCCACGACGGTCCGCAAGGTCCAGTGGTCGAGCAACTCAACGGCCAGTCCGATTTCCTGAGCTTTGAAGGCGCCGGCACGCTCGACCGCTTCGAGTTGAATGCCTCGTACGACCTGGCGCGGCTGGCCGATGAGTTGGGCCGCTTCGTCGAACTGGGCGAGTTAAAGTTGGCCGGAACGGGTCGCTCGCGCGTCAACTTCCAGCGCGACGCTAAAGGCCAGTTCGACGCCAGCGGCGAACTTCACGCCGAGAACTTTCAGATCGGAAGAGCGGGCACGCCCCCCTGGATCGAGCAACGGCTTACGGTCACCGCCGGCGCCGCGGGACTTTGGGAAGGCAGCCAACCGCGGCGCGTCGATCGCGCGCAATTGAGAGTCGAATCGGGGTTGGATCAACTCACCGCAACGCTTCGCGAAGCGGTGACCGAGCCCAGCGCCCAATCCCACTGGCCGCTTGCCCTGCGGCTGCAAGGACAGGTCGCACGTTGGTTGCAACGGGCCGAGCCTTGGATCGGCTCGCCCGGCGCGTGGCAACTCGACGGTCAGGCCGATCTCGACGTCCAGGCCGTCTGCTCGGTCGACGAGGTCCAGATTCAGAAAGCGCAGCTCGATGTCGAGCGGTTGCACGTCTGGGGAAATGGCATGTTTGTCGACGAGCCGCGCGTGCAAGTTCGCGGCCAGGCGCATTGGACGAGCAAGGACGGACGCCTGCAGTTGAAGGACGCGGTGGTTGCTACGTCGGCCTTTTCCGCGCAGGCACAAGAGGCCATCATCGCGCTGGGCGAATCGTTCTCGCTCGATCGCGTGGGCAACATCTCCTTGCGGGCCGATCTCGCGAAGTTGCAAGCCTGGTTCCGCGATCCGCGCGAGCCCGTCGCCTTGCAGCTTGCCGGCCGGTGCGAGGGAAAATTGCAGGTCGCCCATGCCCAAAGCGCCACCAGCGCCACGCTCGACACCGTGATCAGCGATCTGGTCGCCACGCCCAAGTCGGGCCAACCGTGGCGCGAGCGGCAGGTTCGCATTACCGGCAAGGCCGCCTACGACAGCGCCGCCGACAACGTGCAATTGACCAACTTCGTCGTGGCTTCCGACGCGCTCAAGGTCGACGCCTCGGGCCAGGTCACGCGGGTTTCGCACGAGCGCGAGGCGCAACTCACGGGCAAGCTCGACTACGACCTGGAACAGATCACCAAGATCTTACAGCCTTTCGTCGGTGAAGGCGTGCGACTAACAGGGCGCGAATCGCGCTCATTCGAGCTCTCGGGGCCGCTGGCCTCGGCAACGCCCGCGACGGCTGCGAGTGTTGCCGCGGGCCCTGTTTCGGTAAAAGGCGTGGCGAATCAACCGGTGGACGACTTCGCCTGGCTCGCGCGGCTATCGGGTCGTACGGGTTTCGGTTGGAAGACGGCCGACATTTATGGTTTCCCCATTGGCCAGGCCGACATCGACGCGCGCCTGAACGACGGCATGCTGCGAATCTCGCCCTTGGATCTGGCCGTCAGCGAAGGTCGCTTGAAGCTGGCCCCCACGGTGCGGTTTTCGCCGTCTCCTGCGGAGCTGTACCTGCCCGCCGGCCCCTTGGCCGAACAGGTCCGCATCACGCCCGAGATGTGCAGCCAAGGGCTGATGTACATCGCGCCGGTGCTGGCCGGTGTGACGCAGGCCGAAGGTCGATTTTCCATCAACATGGACGGCTGCCGGTTGCCCCTGGCGGACTTTGCTTCGGGCGACGCCGCCGGCAAGCTGACCGTACACACGGTCGAGATCGGCCCCGGTCCGCTGGTCCAAGAATTGGCCGTGCTCCTGGGGCACGCATCGCCTGCGAAGCTGAAGCGCGAGTCACAAGTCGAATTCCGCCTGGTGCAAGGGCGAGTCTACCATCGCGGCCTGGAACTGATCTTCCCGGATCTGACGATCCGCACCTACGGTTCGGTGGGTTTGGATAAGACAGTAGCGATCATGGCCGAAATGCCTGTGCCGCCCAAGTGGATCGGCAACAATCCGTTGGGCAACGCACTCAAGGATCAGACGATTCAGTTGCCCATCGCCGGCACGCTGTCGAAGCCAAAGATTGACGGCAAGGTGCTCGACAAGCTGGCCGCGCAGTTCATCCGCAAACAAGGCGAGGGGCTACTGCGCAACGAGTTGAACAAGCAACTCGATCGCTTGATTCCGCTCTTGCCGCAGGGAAAGCCGCAGTAGTTGCGGCCCCGCTTGCTCGCGTCGGTCACGGCAACTAGACTCGAACGACGTGCTTGGCGACGACGTTTGCCGCGCCATTCGAGTTATTTCGAGCAATCCACCACCCCTTATCCGCTCCACCGTCTTGTGCTGTGGCGGCGGATCTCAAGGCAGTTCTCTATGGTCAAAGTCGAGTGGCAAGGTGACGTGACGCTCATCGAAATGGGTCGCGAGTACGACGCGCTCGACGAGCCGACGCTCAGACGGGCCAGCGACTTGTTGCTGTCGCAAGCCCAGATGGCCGATCCGCCGCTGCTGGTGCTCGACCTGTCGCAGACGGCCTACATCGGTTCTGCCGCCATCGAAATGATCTTCCGCGCGTGGAAGCGGCTACGCGAGCGCGGCGGCCGCCTGGTGCTGTGCGGCCTGCAGCCGTTCTGCGCTGACGTGCTCAAGGCAGCGCGGCTCGATTCGCTGTGGGACAGCTTTGCGACACGCGAGGAGGCAGTGGCGGGGGTGCAGCAGGCTTCGTGAGGGACTTTGCACGCGCTTGAAAATGCACGCGCGCATGAAAAAGCCCACGGGACGTTGCCCGTGGGCTTGGATAGAGCTTCAGATTGCGTCAATCTCCTGGCGGCCGCCTGCATTAGGCTGAGGGGCGGCGGCAGTGCTGGTAGGCCAGGATGACTTCGTACAGGTCCATTGAGATGGCGATCTCGTCGTCCTCGAAATCGCGCAGCCACGTCCGCTCGCTGCGGACGGCATCGGCCAGCAGCGGCAGAATCTCGCCCAAACGCAACTGCACCGTGTTTTGACGGGCGTTGGTTTCGGCCTTGGGGCTGGCAGTCTCGGGACCGTGGAAAACCCGCAATTGGCATCGAGCCATGGATTCGCTTCCCTGTCGAGGCGGAAATTGGGAACAAACGCTGGGAACAACCGCTCGCGTCCGTGGCCCACGCGCGGCTTTTCGCCACACGCCGCCGTTCACCCACCCTGGTACCGTGGTCCTTAGTATCGGCAGGAGGTGTCCTGAGGGTTTGATCTATTTATCCGGTGCTGCCGTTTTTTCTCGGCGACCCTACGAAAGCGGTTGAACGCGGGGGACCTAACTTTCTGGGTATACCGCATGAACGGGGCAAATTGCGCAGGAGACGGCACGCCTGGGAACCTTGACAGCCCGCACTCGCCCACCTAGATTGCCGGACTGGGCTGATAAGTCCCTTGCCAAACAAAGCTTGCGTCGCGTTATTCTTTTTGCGGACGATCGCCACATGCCGGCCACGGTTTCGATCGATTTGGGGCAGCTCTCGCAGGCCCTCGGGATTGCCTCCTTTCAAGTTCGAGCAGTCGTCGAACTGCTGGACGCCGGCAACACCGTTCCCTTCATCACGCGCTATCGCAAGGATCAGACGGGCGGGCTCGACGAAGAGCAGATCCGCGAAGTCCAAGAGCGCGTGCTCAAACTGCGCTTGCTAGCAGATCGCAAGCAAACGATCTTTCGTTCGATCGAAGCGCAAGGCAAAGCCACGCCCGAGCTCACCGGGCTGATCGAAGCCGCCGACACGATGAAGCGGCTCGAGGACTTGTACCTGCCGTACAAGCCCAAGAAGCAAACCCTGGCCACGGTGGCGCGCATGCGTGGACTGGAACCGCTCGCCAAAGAAATTCTCGCCGCCGATCCGGCCGCCAACGATCTCGACGCCCGCGCCGCGGATTTCATCAATCCCGATCGCCAGGTTGCGAACGTCGCCGACGCACTGTTGGGCGTCGGCCACATACTGGCCGAGATGTTCAGCGAGCGGGCCGATCTGCGCGGCAAGCTGCGGGCCATACTCGAACAAACCGGCCGGCTCGTCAGCACCAAGGCCGAAGTCGAAAGCAAAGCCGAGATGCGCGCGGCAGCACGGACCGAAGCCGCCCCAAAGCCGGCCGCCGAAGTGGAAGTCGCGTCCGCGAGCGAAGCAGTAGCGGAAGACAATGTAGGAGCGGAAGTCAGTGCAGCAGCGGAAGTCAGCGTAGTAGTAGTAGAAGAGAGTGCGGTATTGGAAGACCGCACAGAAGCGGAAACCGAAGTCGCAGCAGCATCCACGCCCGAAGCCGATACAAACGCGCAAGCGGACGACGCGGTGAGATCAACGGTTAGCCGCGACGCGCAGCGGAGCGCGGATGCAGAGCCGCAAGCGGACGATAACGCGAGCGCGGAGTCCGACGTCCAGACTACAGTGGAAGCCGAAGTCGCGGGACCAACCGTCGCCGAAGTCAAATCCGAACAACAACCGCCGCCGCAACAGCGCGGCAAGAAAAAAGCCAAGAAGGAAACCAAGGACGACGGCCGGGCCTTCCGCGATTACTTCGATTATCGCGAGGCCTTGGGCAACGTGCCGCCGCACCGCGTGCTGGCCATCAACCGCGGCGAACGGGCCAAGATCCTGCGCGTCAAGGTCGAGGCCGATTTCGAGGCCATGCAGCGGGCCGTCGACGAGTTGCTCGTGCCGCCCGATCATCCCCACGCCGATTTCCTCCGTGGCTGCGGTCGCGACGCGTTGGCCCGGCTCGTGTTCCCCAGTCTCGATCGCGAAGTCCGCCGCGAGTTGACCGATCGGGCCGAAGCGCACGCCGTCGAGGTCTTTGCCCGCAACTTGCGGAACTTGCTGCTGCAGCCGCCGGTGCGCGAGCGCCGCGTGCTGGCCGTCGATCCCGGCTTCAAAAGCGGCTGCAAGCTGGCCGCGCTCGACGAGTTCGGCAACCTGCTCGATCACGGCGTAGTCCACCTGGTGGGCAAGGAAGAGCGGCGCGTTGAAGCCAAAGCCAAGCTCCTCGAGTTGGTCCGCCAGCACCGCTTAACGGTCATTGCCATCGGCAACGGGACGGCCTGTCGCGAGACGGAGCAGTGGATCGCCGACATCATTGCCAGCGACCTCACCGAGGAAGGCGCGGCCTACGTGATCGTCAACGAGGCCGGCGCCAGCGTCTATTCCACCAGCCGCATCGGCCGCGAGGAATTTCCCAGCTACGACGCCACGCTCCGCGGTGCGATCTCGATCGGTCGCCGCTTGCAAGACCCCTTGAGCGAACTGGTGAAGATCGACGCGGCCAATATCGGCGTCGGCATGTATCAGCACGACGTGAAGGCCAAACACCTGCGAGATTCGTTGGACGCCGTGGTCGAGTCGTGCGTGAACTTCGTTGGCGTCGACGTCAACACGGCCAGTCCGGCACTCCTCCGCTACGTGTCTGGCTTGAACCAACTCACGGCGCAGCGTTTGTACAGCCACCGCCAGGCGAATGGTCCGTTCAAGGACCGCACGCAGCTCAAAGCGGTCCCAGGCTTCGGCGAAGCCACGTTTGTGCAGGCGGCCGGGTTCTTGAAGATTGTCGGCGGCGACGATCCGTTGGACGCGACCTGGATTCATCCAGAAAGTTATCCCGCGGCCCAGCAGGTGCTAGAGCAGCTCGCCGTGCCCTTGGCCGACCTGGCAGACAAAGCCCAGTCGGCCGCGATTGGCGAGCGACTGGCCGGCGTGAACGTCGCCGAAATGGCGCCGAAGTTGAACGTCGGTACGCTCACCCTAAGCGATATCGTCTCGCAGCTCGTGCGGCCGGGCCGCGACCCGCGCGAGGGACTCCCGCAGCCGATCTTCAAGCGCGGCGTGCTCAAGCTCGACGACCTGGCCGGCGGCATGGAGCTCTTGGGCACGGTGCTGAACGTCGTCGACTTCGGCGCCTTCGTCGATATCGGGTTGAAGGACAGCGGGCTGGTTCACATCAGCCAACTAGCCGACAAGTACGTGCAAGACCCGCACGACGTGGTCAGCGTCGGCGATATCGTGAAAGTCTGGGTGCTGGCCGTCGATCGAGAGCGGAGGCGCGTGTCGCTGACGATGATCGACCCGGCGGCCCGTCGCGCCGCGCAAGAACGCCGCGCCGCGCAAGAAAAGCAAGCCGCGCAACAACGTCAGGCGGCGCAACAGCAACGCGCTGCCCAGCAGCAACAGCGAGCGGCGCAGCAGCAAAGATCCTCGCGCACCGATCAACCGGCGACCGCGGGCCAGGGCCGGCCGCCCCACCCGGCAGGGTCTCGGCCGCAAGGCCGCCGCACGGGTCAAGGCCGCCCGCCCGAGCGGACGCCCCAGCCGCCGCGACCCCAGGCCAAACCCCGCCCTGTGGTTCCTTTGACCAAGGAAATGAAGGCAGGGCAAGCGCCGCTGCGCACGTTCGGCGACCTGAAGCAGTTCCTCGATCTGAAGAAAGAGAGTGACACCGACGTGGAGCAGGCAACTTAGCCATAGCGCAGAAATAAGTTGCTCGCTTTCAGCCACGGATGAAACACGGATCAACCCAGCCCGGCGTAGCCGGAACCAAATTGGACATTTTTACCGACCGCTCGGGGCGACAAGTATTCGAGCATCGCGCAGCCATATTCAACGCGTGGAGGCGGACAAACACGAGGAAACGTGG
>Ga0163144_10003524_pt1 | contig 35586 bp, 21 predicted proteins | sample OliLak19BULKMAT1_FD_123175 | JGI IMG/M metagenome (GOLD analysis project Ga0163144, IMG submission 123175) | Freshwater microbial mat bacterial communities from Lake Vanda, McMurdo Dry Valleys, Antarctica - Oligotrophic Lake LV.19.BULKMAT1 | ecosystem: Environmental > Aquatic > Freshwater >...
ATGGCCTGTCCGAGCATGAACAGCCAAAATGGCGGCGTGACTTTCCGATCGATGTGGCAGCCGACGAATACGGCGCCCGCCGTGACTTTACGAAATTCATGGTACTTACCAGCCTGGCGTTTGGTTGCGGGCAGTTGTGGATTGTCTTCTTGAGTCTCTTTCGCGGTCGTTCGCCAGTGGAAAAACGGATCGCCACGGTTACCGAAGTGGAGATCGGACAAGCCGTCAGCTTCCACTACCCAACGGATCGCGATCCATGTTTACTCATTCGCCAGTCCGAAGACGTGTTTCAAGCCTATTCGAGCCAATGCACGCATTTGATGTGTCCCGTTCGCCCTGACTTAACACACAACCGCTTGCACTGTCCTTGTCACGAAGGCTATTTCGACGCGGCAACGGGGCGACCAACGGCCGGCCCCCCGCGTCGCCCTCTGCCACGTATTCATTTGCGAATCGACGGTGGAGTAGTCTATGCCACCGCTGTTGAGGACCGCACGTCATGAGGCCTTCACCACAAACTCGCAGCCAACGATTGTCGATCATTTATGGCATCTTGTCTGTCGTCGTGATTCTTGTCGTGATGCAATTGTGGCTGCTGACTGCCACGATGAATGCCTTTCTTGGCGGCAATCACAACGTCGTGTGGCCTGCCGCACTGGCTAGCGTCACTTGCCTCGGCTTGAATGTCGGCCTGTTGCGTTATCTGGTTCAACTCGATCGTTAACCAGGGAAGGCACAAGTCGCGTGATTAAACCTGTAAAAAGCGGCCGGCAGACGCTCGCTTCTGCGCTCTGGCAGAACGTCGAGACGCTAAACCCGGCCTACTTCGCCCTGGTGATGGCGGCGGGCATCGTATCGATCGCCAGCCATCTGCTGGGCATGCCTAAGGTCGCGCTTGCATTATTTTGGCTGAACATTCCAGTCTTCTTGATTCTCGTTGTCCTCACCGCGATCAGGCTCCTGAGCTTTCCACGCCAAATGTTGGCGGACTTGACCGATCACAAGCGAGGGGTCGGATTCTTCACTGTAATAGCTGCAAGCTGCGTTCTCGGGAGCCAGTTCTTTTTGATCGCCGAACTGCGCTTGGCAGCCGTCGTATTGTGGTGCCTGGGAACCGTACTTTGGTTTGTGCTCACCTACACCATCTTCGCGAGCTTTACCGTGAAGGAGAAGAAGCCATCCTTGCCAGACGGGATTCACGGCGGCTGGTTGGTGTCGGTCGTCGCCGCCCAGTCTGTTGCGGTGCTCGGTGGCATGCTGGCGGGAGGGTTCGGCGCGTACCGCGAACCGACTCTGTTCTTCGCGTTAGCGATGTGGCTCGGAGGAGGGATGCTTTACGTGCTGATCATCTCGCTGATCTTCTATCGCTACTCGTTCTTCCCTATGAGCCCCGCTGAACTAGCGCCGCCTTATTGGATCAACATGGGCGCTATGGCCATCTCCACGCTGGCCGGCACGACGCTGATCTCCGCGGCTGACGGCTCTGCGATTCTGTCCCAGTTATTGCCCTTCATAAAGGGCCTCACGCTGTTGTTTTGGTCCACGGCAACCTGGTGGATACCGATGCTGGTTGTGCTCGGAGTGTGGCGCCACATCGTCAGGCAGTTTCGGCTCGCCTACGACCCGCAATATTGGGGTGCCGTGTTTCCGCTCGGAATGTACACCGCCTGCACCTTTCGCCTGGCTCACGCGGTGGATGCGCCGTTCCTTATCATCATCCCGCAGTGTTTCATCTATATTGCCATGGCCGCATGGTGCTTGACGTTCGTCGGCATGCTGTACTCGTTCGCCACAGCGTTGGGGTCCAGATTGTCATGAAGGCAGATCACGCCCTGCCTTCTCCAGACAATACCACGCTCGCTTCCCATCTAGCGGTAAGAAGGATAAGCGATGAACCCATCATTTGATCATGATTCACCGTTCAATCAGATTGTCGCGAGCTACCACCGCGCCCGTAGTGCCGTAGAAATGTTCGACGTTCTATCGTCACTTCTTGGGTAAGTCGCCCGAGATTCCGCCGATGTTTGCTCACACCGACTTCCCTCATCAGAAACTGATGCTCCGGGAGTCGTTGTTAGAGATGTTGATATTCGCGCAGACTGGATCAGGCCGCGATGAAATTGAGCGCCTGGCAGAACGGCACCGTGGCCTGAACGTAAAGCCGGAACACTATGATTTGTGGCTGGAGGCTTTGTGCGAAGCGCTCGCCAAGCACGATCCAGCATTCACACCCGAGTTAGAACAGCTGTGGCGTCATGCGATGCAGAAGGGAATCCAGCTCATGTCCGAATCTGCCACATGAACTAGCATGAGCCATGGCGTGCAACAATTTGGACAATGATCAACTCACGAGGAACCCAAGGGCATTGCGGTGTCGCAAGCAAACTGCAAAGCGAACGTCGGCCATTGAGACGCTGTGCCTGAACACGCGTTTTAGGGAGGTCCAAAGTGATGAAAGGGCGAAAGCTGATCATCTATACGGTGGGGCACTCGACACATAGCCTCGCTGAACTCGTTGCTATCCTACGTGCGCACGGGGTGAAGCGATTGGTCGACGTGCGAACGATTCCGCGATCGCGGCACAATCCGCAATTCAACCGCGAAACGCTCAGCAAGGCCTTGCACAATCGGCATCTCAGCTATCGGCACATGAAATCGCTGGGCGGATTGCGCCATGCGCGTCCCGACTCGATCAATGCCGGATGGCGCAACGCATCGTTCCGTGGCTTTGCTGACTACATGCAAACACCGCATTTCGCCGAGGCCTTGGACAAGCTACTCACACTCGCCGCCGAGAAGCCGACGGCCATCATGTGCGCTGAGGCGGTCCCGTGGCGTTGTCATCGGTCACTGATCGCGGACGCGCTGACTGCACGCGGTTACAAGGTTCGAGATATCATGGGCGTTGCAAATGCCAAGCCCCATCGTCTCACGCCCATGGCCAGAGTTCGCGGTCAGCAGGTCACGTACCCCGCTGACACTGGCTAGAGTAGGACTCTGCCCGGATTTTTGTGAGAACAGATCGGAGTTTCACTGATGCATTGGAAAATGATTGCGACGGGCATGGCTTTCCTGTGCGGAACGGCGATAAGTGACGCCTGGCCCGCCTCACTTGCCGTGTGCCGATCGCCCCGTGGCGATTGTTCCATCGAGTTCGCCTTACGAAAGGACGGCAACAGCGAGGGGGTGCCTCATTTTCGAATCTCCGGGGAGAGTACCGAGATTGTCGCTTGGTCTCGGCTGGGAATCGACTTGTCAGAGGGCGATCCACTTGGCGGACCATGCGAGGTCCTAAAGATCGAAACACGATCGATCCAAGACGAATACCTTCAGTTTCCAGGAAAGCGGAGGAAAGTCGCTGGCCGGGCGGCTGAGACAACGGTCCATCTGCGCGAAACGACGAAACCAAACAGACGATGGAATTTAGTTTTGCGTGCCTATGACGATGGAGTCGCGTTTCGGTATGAATTTCCGGCACAACAAGGATGGACCGAACTAGCGATCAAGGAGGAGCGCACCCAATTCTCATTCTCTGCCGGCACCCGGGGGTATGCGCTGCCCCTGAATGGCTTTAGCACTTCGCACGAAAAACGGTATCAGTTGCGACACGTGGCCGAATTCTCGCCCGAGTGGCTGCTCGGGCTACCGCTACTGGTCGAATGCCCCGGCGGCGTATGGGCGGCGGTAATGGAAGCCGATGTCGACGAGTTCGCGGGATTGTACTTGGCTCCAGAACATGGCGACTCGGCGACCTTGTCGGCTCGATTGTCGCCGTTGCCCAAGGAACCAAAACTAGCCGTTCGAGCAAAATTGCCCCACGCTTCGCCGTGGCGCGTGATCGCCATCGCCGATCGGGCCGGCCGGTTGATTGAATCAGACCTGGTGCTCAATCTGAGCAAACCCTGTGTCTTAAAAGACATCTCGTGGATCAAGCCAGGCAAGACGACCTTTCCGTGGTGGAATGGTTTTGTCTTGGATGGAGTGGACTTCAAGCCGGGACTGAACACGGCCACCACCAAGCACTACCTGGATTTTTGCGCGGCCAATGGAATCGAATATCACTCGTTGGACGGCGTGGACAATATCGCCTGGTACGGCGGGACCATCGTGCCTTACGAAGGCGCCGACCCAAGCCAAGCACTACCCGAGATCGACTTGCCCGAGGTGTTGCGGTATGCCAAGCAAAAAGGCGTCCGGTTGCGAATGTGGATGCATTGGGGCGCCGCCGAGAAGCACATGGCGAAGGCGTTTCCGCTCTACAAGCAGTGGGGAGTCGAGGGAGTCATGCTCGACTTCATGGACCGGGATGACCAGGAGATGAACCGATTCATTCGCTCCGCGGTAAAATTGGCGGCAGAGAACGAACTCACTGTAACTCTGCATGGGTGTCAACAACCGACCGGACTTGAGCGGACCTACCCCAATCTGCTGACGCACGAAGCGGTGCTGAATCTGGAATACAACAAGTGGGATCAACTGGGCTGCCCACCGGATCACCAGGTCCTCGTGGCCTTCACCCGAATGCTGGCTGGGCCCCTCGATTTCCATCAGGGCTCATTCCGCACGGTCGCGCCCGAGGACTTTAAGCCACGGCAGCGGGCTCCGCTGGTGATGGGCACGCCGTGCCGTACTTTGGCTAGCTATGTCGTCTATCAAAACCATTTGTCGATGGTGGCCGACTCACCGTCTGCCTACACGGGCCACCCGGCATTGGCCGTCTTGGTGAAGATCCCAACCACCTGGGACGACACGCGCGTAGTGGCCGAGTCAGTCGGGCAGTTTGTGGCGATCGCCCGGCGCGAGGGCGACGTCTGGTATCTTGGCGCGATGACCGACAATAATGCCCGCTCACTCACTTTGCCGCTACACTTTCTAGGCCCCGGTAATTTCACCGCCGAAATCTGGACGGACGATTCTGCGGCCAAACATGGAATGTCTCGACGCGAAGCAATGTTAACCAAGGCCGACGAACTGACGATCGATCTCGGCTCAGCGGGCGGAGCGTATGCGCGGTTGGAAATTCAGGAATGACCGGTGGGCCATGGTTACGGAAGACATGAAGCAGCGAGAGTAATAATCGCTTCGCGAATGTGCGGCGGCAGGTCTGGCCACACTGACGCGAGAAAAGCAACGGCGTCAGGCCGTTGGCCTGGACCCACTGAAGCCGAACTGTCTGAGGGTCGAAGCGCATCAGAGTGACTCAGTGCGCCACCTGTCTGCTCCTGTGCGGCTCCCTCAGAAGCTTCGACAGGATGCAAGTTGTGAGCCTGTAATTGCTTGTGCGATCCCGCGTTCTGGCTTCTAATGCGCAGGTTGCAGGTTCGATTCCTGCCGGGCGTACTTTTGGCATTTGATCGCTGGCTTCTATTGATCGTGTTAACCCGATTCGTGGATGATTCTTCGATCACTTCGCCATCAGACCGGAATTCAAAGCCATCGGCCGGCACCATCGACGTGTTTACATGGACGCATTTCTGAACGAAGCAATCAAGGAAGCTCAGCTCGGACTGGACGAGGGCGGGATTCCTATCGGGTCGGTTCTGGTGATCGACGGCCGTGTCGTTGGGCGTGGGCACAATCGCCGCGTGCAGCGTGGCAGCGCGATTCTACACGCGGAAATGGATTGCTTGGAAAATGCGGGCAGACTGGGCGCGAAGGACTACGCCCGGGCGACGCTTTATTCGACGCTGTCGCCCTGCGACATGTGCAGCGGCGCGACGTTGCTTTACAAGATTCCCCGGGTGGTCGTCGGCGAGAATCTGACGTTTCAGGGACCGGAGGAATATTTGCGCCGGCGGGGTGTTGACGTTACAATCGCGAACAATGACGAGTGCATTGCTCTGATGACCCGGTTCATCCAGGAGCATCCTCAACTGTGGAACGAGGATATCGGCGTTTAGGTCGACCGCGTTCACGCCGATAAAAATGTTTGAATTGTTAACGGCAGCGTTCGATTGGCACTCCTGTTGTCCCGCACGGAAACCCGATGCCTGACTTTTTGAGCAACCTGACGGCCCTGTGGCGGTCGCCGCCCGAGGACGCCACGCCGTGCGTCAACCAGGCCAATTCGTATCGCGAGGTGGTGTCACTGCAGGCCGTCTTCGTCACCTTGACCGTGGCGCTGTTGGCTTACGTGAAGAGTGCGCCGACGTTTGAAGTCCGGGTCGATGCGATGTTCGCATTATTGGCCGCGGTGCCCATCGTGGGCCTGTTCCAGATCGTTCGTGGGCGCATCAAGACCCCGCAGGGCGACATCTATGTCTGCACACAGCCGATTCGCGTGTATGCCCGGCAGTCGTTGATCCTGGACGTCTTGATCGTGGCGATGGTCTCGTGTTTGTACTGGCAGGGGCAACTGCCCGGGCAGTGAGTACCGTCGCCTACTCGTCTTCCGTTGCCACCGCTTCGAACTTTACTGCGCCATCAAACGCGATCGGCAGGATGCCCAGCCGGCGGGCCGCGGCGATAGAAACGGTCTGATAGTCCACGTCGTCGCCATTGAAGATCGCATCGTTCTTGGCGAGGTCTTCGTTACCCATCGTGACCGCGGCGCAGAACGTGTTCCACGAATCGGTCTGACGCCATTGGTCGTCGACCACGTCGACGCCGTCGGGCAGTTCGCGCGTGTCGTCGTCGCCGGCGCCGCTGATGAGCGTCGTTTCCAGGCCGACCAACTGGGTCTGTTCGGCATCGAGATAGAAGGCCAGGTAGCAATGGCCCGGCACGTAGACCAGCACGGGCTCGATATCGATCTTGCGCAACAGCGACGCCAGCAACACGCTGCCGTCCACGCAATTGGCCTGACCGTTGTTGATTGATTCGTCGATCAGTCGCACGTGCTGGCTGGACACCGCGGCGTTGGTCGCCGCCTCGGTCGTAATGTTGCTGTAACGCACATCGCGCGAGGCAAGCGCGTTCCAAAGGGCATAGACCTGGCGATAGACCTCGGCCGGATCGCCCGACTGATAGCCGGTAAACGATTCGACGACGTCCTGGTCCAGCGCCTCGCGCAGGACCTTGTCGACGAACGGGTGCTGCTCGTTGACATAGGCCGCAAACATGAACGAGATATCAGTGACGCTGCCGTCGTCGGCGGTCACCAGATACGGACAGTCGTTGACCGACCGCAGCGCAAGCGTCACGGTCTGATCTTCCAGTTCCTCGCCGTTCACCTCGACGCTGTAGGTCACTTCCACCGGCACCGACTGCTTGTTCCTGGCCAGCACATCGTACTTGTAGCGGATGCGCGGGAAAATGCGATACACAGTCTCTGCTTCGTCCAACGTGCCCTCAAAGGTGCTCTCTTCGCAGATCGCACCGGCCTGAACCGTGACCACCACGGTCGCGCCGGCCTCGACCGAGGTCAGCTCCACGCCCAAGACTCCTTGGCGATCGCCCAGCACGATGCCATTGGACTCGGAGTCCTCGTTCACCTCGTCGTCCGGCGGCAATTGCACCGTCGCGGTCGCGACCAGGTAAGACGGAAAGAGCTGATGCCCCCAACCAGTGATCGGCGCATACGAATCCTGCGCGAGCGACACCGTGCAAAACAACAGCGTCGTAGCGACAGCGCCTACGACGGCGCGGGCGGCATGAAACATGATTGGCTCCGTGTGGATGTGCGTGTGCCAAAGCCTACGACACGGACATTGCCAATTGGGTGCAAAGGCCCGGCAACCGAGCCAACGGGACGCGTCGGCAGCATCCGGTTATGCCGAAGAAACGACCCTTGGAGGCAAATCGCGGCGGCTACTCCTCAAGCGACCGCAAAATTCGCTCCCGCACCGGCGCCACCAGGTTGGCCTTGCTCACCGCATAGGCCGGATTGGGCAGGGCCGCCAGTCGCCGGGCCTGGTGCAATGCAGTGGGCAGCAGGGCCTCGGCCGAGACCGCTTCGTCCAGAAAGCCGGCGTGCACCGCGCCGTCGGGGTCGTGGATCGTCGCGTGCAGGGCGCTGGGGATCAGGCTGCGACTCGGCAGTCGATAGCGGGCCAACTCCATGGCAAACACCGGCAGCGGCAGGCCGTCGCGGACTTCGTTCAGGCCCACGCGAAAGTTCCCCCGGGCGCCCAGTCGATAGTCCATGGTCATCAGAAACAGCGCGCCCATCGCCACCGCATGACCGCCGGCCGCGCCGATCACGGGCCGACGAAACGCCAGCACGTCCATCGCCATCCGCACGGTCGAGCTGACCATCTCGGTCACGGCCTGGCCATTGCCCGAGCCAATCGTCTTGAGATCGAACCCGGCCGAGAATACGCCCGGCCTGCCAGTGACGACCACGGCTCCAACGTCGGCAGAAAGTTCGTCGAAGCATTGCTTGAGCCGCGCGGCCATGACGGCCGAGAAGACGTTCACCTTGCCATCGTCCATCGTTAAGATGGCAATGTTGCCCTCGTGTCGCACACTGACCAGGTCTGCCATGGACGAATCCCCTTCGATGATGTGCGGCGTTCGGCGCGCACTAAGTTACGCGAAGATCTAACTTTGCCAGTTTGATTTGCGCTTATTGAAAAAAGCGTCGATACCTTCGCGAATCTCGGCGCTCTCCCAGGCGTCGGCCAGCGCCGTGGCGGTATAGGCCAGGTTTTCGGCCGAATCGTGCGTGCTGACGTGGCGAATCAACGCTTTGCAGTTGGCCACGGCGCCGGGCGCGCAGAGCAGCGTCGCGGCCACTTCGCGCTCGACCGCCGCGTCCAGCTCGGCGACCGTGTCGACCGCCGCATCGAGCAGGCCCAGCCGCACGGCCGCTGCGCCGTCGAGCGGCGCGGCGTTGAGCATGATCCGCCGCGCGTGCGGCACACCGATCTTGGCGATCACATAGGGCGAGATTGTCGCCGGGATCAGCCCCAGCGTGACCTCGCTCAAGCGAAACGTCGCCCCAGTGAGGCCTAACGCGATATCGCACACCGAGATCAACCCTAGCCCACCGCCGAAGGCCGAGCCGTTGATCCGGCCGATCAGCGGCTTGCTCAGGCGGTCGAGCTCGCCCAGCACGGTGGCAAACTCGGTGGCGTCGTCCAGCCGCCCCTGCCGGGAGTTGTTGGCCTGCCGGGTCATGCCCTTCAAGTCGCCGCCGGCGCTAAAAACGTCGCCGGCGCCGGTGAGCACGATCACGCGAACTTGGGGATCGGCCGCCAGGTGAGTCGCCGCCGTGCGCAGCTCGCGCATCAGGTCCTGCGACATCGCGTTTTTGGTCTCGGGCCGATTCAGCGTTAGCCGCGCCACGCCCCGCGGGTCGATGGCCACGTCGATCAACTTTGGTTCGTCCACAGCCGGAATACTCCTGGTAGTTTGCGATTCGGGGCCGACGGTCTGGTTCGCGAGACCGATCCTACGGCACGCCGTGGTCGCTGAAAAGAGTCGGCCGAATGAGCCCTTGTGGCACACCCCCGACAGGTCGGCTAGAATCTGCGGTCAGAACGGGTGGGCGGGGGCCTGTGCGTGCGGTCGGTGGTCGCTTGGCCCAAGTTCACTTCGCGCAGTCGCGCTCAATCGGCCATCCGCTCTGGGCCAACAGCGATCTGGGTCAACAACTATCGGCGGCAAACGGGAGATGTCAGGCGGTGCGGCGACAGATACTAGTCTCGAAGCTTGACGCCCGGTCCGATCTGTTCGCCGCCAACCGCGACTCCGTGCTCCAGAAGATCTCGGCACTGGACAAGCTGCTGGCCGAGGCCCGCGCGGGTGGCGGTCAAAAGTCGAGCGACCGCCACCACCAGCGCGGCAAGCTGCTGGTGCGCGAGCGGATCGAGATGCTCGTCGACCGCGACGCCCCGTTTCTGGAGCTGTCGCCCCTGGCCGCCGTGGGCACCGACTACGAGCCGGGCGCCAGCGTGGCCTGTGGCATCGGCGTGGTGGCCGGGGTCGAGTGCTACATCAGCGGCAACGACCCGACCGTGCGCGGCGGCTCGGTCAATCCTTACACGCTCAAAAAGTCGCTCCGCGGCTTTGAGATCTGCCGGCAGAATCGCCTGCCGCACATCATGCTCACCGAGTCGGGCGGCGCTGACCTGCCCCGGCAGTCCGAAATCTTCCTGCCCGGCGGCGCGTCGTTTCGCCATCTGACCGAGCTCTCAGCCCTGGGCATTCCCACGATCTCGCTGGTCTTTGGCAACTCGACCGCCGGCGGCGCCTACACGCCCGCCATGTGCGACTACAGCGTCTTCGTCAAAAAACGAGCCAAGGTCTTTCTGGGCGGACCGCCGCTGGTGAAGATGGCCACCGGCGAAGAGTCGGACGACGAAGAGCTGGGCGGCGCCGAGATGCACTCGCGCGTTTCGGGCTTGTCAGATTATCTGGCCGTCGACGAGTTGGACGCGCTGCGGATCGGCCGCGAGATCATTGCCAACCTGAACTGGCAGAAGCTCGGCCCCCACCCCGCCGACGAGGTCGAGGAGCCTCGCTACGACGCCGAGGAGTTGCTGGGCCTGGCCCCGGCTGACCTGAAAGTGCCGGTCGATATGCGCGAGATCCTGGCCCGAGTGGTCGACGGCTCCCGTTTTCACGAGTTCAAGCCGGCCTACGGCCCCAACCTGATCACCGGCTGGGCCACGCTGCACGGTTACGAGATCGGCGTGCTGGCCAACCAGCAGGGCGTGCTGTTCTCGGCCGAAGCGCAGAAAGCCGCTCAGTTCATTCAACTTGCCAACCGCCAGAACGTGCCCCTGCTGTTCATTCACAACGTCACGGGCTTCATGGTCGGCAAGCAATATGAGCAGTCCGGCATCATCAAGCACGGGGCGATGATGATCAACGCCGTGTCCAACAGCACCGTGCCGCACCTGACCTTGCAAGTCGGCGGGTCGTACGGCGCCGGCAACTATGGCATGTGCGGTTACGCCTACAAGCCCCGGTTCGTCTTCCTCTGGCCCAACAGCAAGACGGCCGTGATGGGTCCGCAGCAGTTGGCCGGCGTGATGTCGATCGTGCGGCGCGCCGCGGCACAGGCGGCCGGCAAACCGTTCGACGAAGCGCAGGACGCCTTCTTGCGCAAAGCGGTTGAGGATCAGATCGAAAAGGAATCGTTGGCCACATTCACCAGCGGTCAGGTGTATGACGACGGCATCATTGACCCGCGCGACACGCGCACGGTGCTGGGCATCGCGCTGTCGGCAGCACTGACGGCCGAGGTCAAAGGGGCCGAAACCTACGGCGTGTTTCGGATGTAACTCAGATGACGGCAACCCCGTTCAACAAAATTCTGATCGCCAATCGCGGCGAGATCGCGCGGAGAATCCTGCGCACCTGCCGGGCGATGGGCATCGCCACCGTGGCCGTCGCTTCCGACCCCGACCGCGACGCACCGTTTGCCCGCGAGGCCGATGAGCTGGTGCCCCTGGGCGGCATGCGGCCGGCGGAGTCGTATCTGCGTGGCGACGCGGTCCTCGACGCGGCGCGGCGCACCGGCAGCGACGCGATTCACCCCGGCTATGGGTTTCTGTCGGAGAACGCCGACTTTGCCCGGGCTTGCCAGGCGGCCCGCGTGACCTTCATCGGACCGCCGGTCGAGGCGATCGCGGCAATGGGTTCGAAGATCGAGGCCAAACGGCGAATGGCGGCAGCCGGTGTGCCATTGTTGCCCACGGTCGAGGTCGCGGGGCAATCGGCTGAACAGGTATTGCGCGAGGCCAAGCCGTTGGGCTGGCCTCTTTTGATCAAAGCCTCGGCCGGCGGCGGCGGTCGCGGGATGCGCATCGTGCGCTCGGCCGGCGAACTGGCCGAGCTGCTGGCGACCGCGCGGCAGGAATCCGAGAGCGCCTTTGGCGACGGCACGCTGCTGATCGAGCCCTACGTCGAGAACGCCCGGCACATCGAGATCCAGATTCTTGGCGATCGTCACGGCAACGTGGTCCATCTGTTCGAGCGCGAGTGCTCCATCCAGCGACGGCACCAGAAGATCATCGAAGAATCGCCTGCCGCGGCGGTCGACGAAGAGCTCCGCCGCGCCATGGCCGAGGCCGCGGTGCGCGGCGCTCAGGAGATCGGCTACCAGAACGCGGGCACCTGGGAGTTTCTGCTGACGCCCGAGGGCAAGTTCTACTTTCTGGAGGTCAACACCCGTTTGCAGGTGGAGCATCCGGTGACCGAGTGCGTGACCGGTTTGGACCTGGTGCGATTGCAGATTCAGATCGCGGCCGGCGAGCCGCTGCCACCGGAGGTGCGCTCGGCCCAGGTCAATGGCCACGCGATCGAAGCCCGGCTCTATGCCGAAGACCCGCGGCACGACTACCGTCCGGCCGCCGGCGCGCTACACCGCTTTCAGATTCCCGCTTCACCAGGCATCCGCGTCGACTCGGCCTTCGATTCCACCGGCACGGTCTCGCCATACTACGACCCGATGCTGGCCAAGGTCATCGCCCACGCGCCCACCCGCGCCGAGGCGGCTCGGCGGCTGAGCCAGGCCCTGCGGCGATCGCAGATTCACGGGGTATGCACCAACCGCGAGCTGCTGGTGCGGATTCTCGAGCATCCCGAGTTTCTGAGCGGCCCGATCGACACGCATTTCCTCGAGCGGCACGATCCGCAGGAGTTGTCCGCGCCGTTGGGCGATGCGGACACTCAGCGGCTGCACGCCGTGGCCGCGGCATTGGCCTCGCAAGCTCTGCGGCGGCAAGAGGCCCGCCTGGTCGCGCACGTCCCCTCGGGCTGGCGCAACAATCCGTCGCAGTATCAACAAGTCTGCTACCGCGCTGGGGACGAGGACCTTGCGGTCGAGTATCAGTTCCACCGTGGCGCACTCTCCGTGCGGGTCAACGGCGAAGCATTGCCCGAGGTTCGCTGCCAGCAAGCCACGTCCCAACAGGTGCGATTGCAGGTCGGCGGCATTGAGCGGTCGTATGACGTCCAGCGATCGGGCGATACCTATTACATTGACAGCGCGGCGGGATCGACCGAGTTGGTCGAGGTGCCTCGTTTCCCCCTGACCGAAGACGAAGCGCCGACCGGTTCGCTCAAGGCGCCCCTGCCGGGCGTGGTGACCGAGGTCAAGCTGCGGGCGGGAGACGCGGTCACGGCCGGCGACGTCGTGCTCGTGATCGAATCGATGAAAGTCTTTCACTGGATCGTCGCTCCGCTGTCAGGCACGATCGCCGAGGTTCGCGTCACGACCGGCGACCATGTCGAGAGTGGCATGGTCCTGGCGGTGATCGACGAGGGAACCTAGCGACCACTCGCCACTCGTTCGAGCGAGAAACAAAACCATGGCTGCCCCACTCCGCATCGCGAACTGTTCTGGCTTCTACGGCGACCGCCTGTCGGCCGCCCGCGAGATGCTCGACGGCGGACCGATCGACTTCCTGACCGGCGACTACCTGGCCGAGCTGACCATGATGATCCTCTGGAAGGATCAGCAGAAAGACCCCGGGCGCGGCTACGCGGTGACCTTCCTGAAGCAGATGGAAGACGTGTTGGGCGATGCGCTGTCGCGCGGCGTGAAGATCGTGACCAACGCCGGCGGCTTGAACCCGGCCGCACTGACCGCCGAGCTGCGAGCGCTGTGCGACCGCTTGGGCCTGAAGGCCAAGATCCTTTCCGTCGACGGCGACAACCTGCTGCCCCGGTTGGGTGAGCTGCAACAAGCGGGACAAACGCTGGCGCATTTGGACACCGGACGGCCGCTGAGCGAGTTGCGCGCCAAGCCTTTGAGCGCCAACGCGTACCTGGGCGCCTGGGGCATCGTCGAGGCCTTGAACCGCGGCGCCGATGTGGTTGTCTGTCCGCGCGTGACGGACGCTTCGGTCGTGGTTGGACCGGCCGCCTGGCATTTCGGCTGGCAACGCAACGACTGGGATCGCCTGGCCGGCGCGGTCGCCGCGGGCCACGTCGTCGAGTGCGGCACCCAGTGCACCGGCGGCAACTACGCATTTTTTCACGAAGTGCCCGGACTGGAGCGGCCGGGCTTCCCGATCGCCGAAATGTACGACGACGGATCGTGCGTGATCACCAAGCACGAAGGCACCGGCGGCCTGGTCTCCATCGGCACGGTCACGGCGCAACTGCTTTACGAGATCGACCGGCCGGCCTACGCCAACCCCGACGTCGTGGCCCGATTTGACACGATTCATTTGGACGAAGTTGCGCCGAACAAGGTGCGAATCTCCGGCACGCGGGGCGAGCCCGCTCCCGACAAGGTCAAGGTCTGCCTGAACTATCTCGGCGGCTTTCGCAATCAGATGACGTTCGTGCTCACCGGACTAGACATCGCGGGCAAAGCGGCCCTGGTCGAGCGGACGTTGCGCGGCGCACTCGACGCGAGCAAGCTTGACGCCTTGGACATTGACCTGGCTCGCACCGACAAGCCGGACGCCGCGACCAACCAGGAAGCCTCCGCACTTTTGAAGGTGACTGTAAAGAGTCAGGATCCCAAGCTGGTGGGTCGGGCATTCTCGGCGCCCATCATCGAGATGGCTCTGGCCAGCTATCCCGGATTTAATTGCACCACGCCGCCGACCGACGGCACGCCGTTTGGTGTGTACTGGCCGACCCTGGTGCCGGCCGACGTGCCGCAGCACGTGGTCGTGCTGGAGGATGGCACGACCGTGCCGATACCGCCAACTTTAGCAAGTGGACGGCCGAGAACCGAAGCGCCGCGATCCGCGCCAGTGTCCGCACCGGTCGGTCCCACACAACGCGCGCCCTTGGGCGCGGCCTTTGGCGCGCGCTCCGGCGACAAGGGGGGCAACGCCAACGTCGGCGTTTGGGCCCGCGACGAGCTCGGTTATGCGTGGCTGGCCGCCAAGCTCACCGTCGACCGCTTCCGCCAGCTCGTGCCCGAGTGCGGCAGCCTGGAGATTCGCCGCTATGAATTGCCAAACTTGCGCGCTTTGAATTTTGTCGTGGTCGGAATCTTGGGCGAAGGCGTGGCGTCGAGCGTGCGCTTCGACCCACAGGCCAAGAGCCTGGGCGAATACCTCCGCTCGCGGCTGGTCGAAATGCCCGAGGTCTTGATCAAATCATGATTCCGCCCGCACCGGGTCAATATCCAGGAACGTAACCATGCCCTCGCGAATCCCTAACCTGATCGCGGCGCTCGCCGGCGGAGATGCCTCGAAGCGGCAGTCCGCGGCCGAAGAACTGGCCCAGCTTGGCGAAGAAGCAGCGCCGGCGGCCGTGGCGCTGGTGACCGCCTGCGGCGCCGATGATGAAGCCCGCGAATGGATCGTCGCAGCGCTGGAGTCACTAGGCGCGCCACCGCAGGACGCCATCGAGCAGCTTTCCAAGCTGGCCGGCAATCGCACGCAAGACGTCGCCTATTGGGCCGTGACCTTGCTGGGTCGCGCCAAAGCGGCCACGGCCGTCACGGTGCTCACTGGCGCATTGGCAAATCATCCGGCGATCGCCGTTCGCCAGCGGTCGGCCTGGGCTCTGGGTCAAATCGGACCGCCGGCTGCCGCGGCCCGCAGCGCACTCGAAGCTGCTGCCGCCGAGTCCGACCCGCGATTGGCGTCGCTGGCCCGCGAAGCGCTCGGCCGATTGGGCGGATAGACAGCTCCAGCGGCGTCGCGTTTGACTCGGCCGGCAGGCCGGGTTATCGTCGGCCTACCAAGAGAGAATCGGCAACCTTGTTGGGCAGGAGAACGGGCCGTGAAACGCAGCGTGGGTTGGATCATCATGAGCGTCCTATCAGGTTCGGCGGCACTCGCAGGCACCGCATCCGCCCAATCGCCGGTGCGGTGGCTGGCACACGACATGCAGCGGCAGCGCCCCGTGGTCGTGACGCCCGGCAAGCAGAGCCTGCCGGTGGCGGCGCCCTCGGACGCCGTGGTCCTGTTTGACGGCACGGACCTTTCGAAGTGGCGCGACGCCGAAGGTGGAGCGGCCAAGTGGACCGTCAAGGATGGCGCGATGATCTCGGTCGCCAACAGCGGCTACCTGCACTCGGCCGATAAGTTCGGCGACGTTCAGTTGCACATCGAGTGGGCCGCGCCGCTGCCGGTCGTCGGCAGCGGACAGGGTCGCGGCAACAGCGGCGTGTTCCTGATGGGGCTGTACGAAGTGCAGGTGCTCGACTCCTACGAAAACGAGACCTATGCCGACGGTCAAGCCGGCGCCATTTACGGTCAATACCCACCGCTGGTCAACGCTTGCCTGCCGCCGGGCGAGTGGCAGAGCTACGACATCGTGTTTCGCCGCCCGCGGTTTCATCCCGACGGCACGGTGGCTCGCGCGGCCCGGATCAGCGTCGTGCTCAACGGCGTCGTGGTGCAGGACAATGTGGAGATCTGGGGACCGACGGCCTGGCTGCAAAACGTGCCCTACAAGAACCTGGGCGACAAGCTGCCGCTGTCGCTGCAAGACCACGGCAATCCCGTGCGCTACCGCAACATCTGGCTGCGCGAACTGGCCGAAAGCTCCGACAGCGGACCTCCGGCCGCGCCGGCGCGGACCCTGGTCGAGCTAAACGCCGACGAGCTGCAACCCTTCGCCGGCGACTACAAGACCATCCTTGGCGACTTCGCCAAGATTGAGCTCGACGGCAAGCAACTCCGGCTGCACATGAAGACCGGCCAGTTGATCGACCTGCTGCCCACCTCGAAGAGCGACTTTGCCATGCGCTTCACTGCCGGCACGTTGCACTTCCAAGAAAAAGAGCCGGGCAAGGTCAGCGGTTTCACCATGGAGCTCGGCGGCCAGAAGTATCCGGTCAACCGCGCTCCATCGCCGTGACCGAACTCACGCACCGCGCAAGTTTCACCCACGGCTATCATCCGTTCGGTTGCCACAGCCGATAGGTTCGGTAGCCGCCGCTCAGGTTCACCGCGTCTTTGCCCAACTGCCGCAGGATGCGCGTGGCCAGGTAGCCGCGCTGACCAACCTGGCAATAGGCCACGATCGGGCGATCGGCCGGCAACTCGGCCAGGCGCAACCGCAGCTCGTCGATCGGCACGTTCATGGCATGGGGGATGTGTCCGGCCGCAAATTCCTCGGGCGTGCGCACGTCGAGCACCAACGGCCGCGCGTCGTCGGACATCGCCAAGAGCGACGGCACGTCGACCTGCGGATGATCGCCGCGCAGCCAGCCGGCGGCGACGAAGCCGGCCATATTGATCGGATCTTTGGCCGAGCCATACTGGGGCGCATAGGCCAGCTCGACCTCTTCCAGATCGAACACGGTCAGCCGGGCTTGCAGCGCGATTGCCAGCACGTCGATCCGTTTATCGACGCCCGCCCCGCCCACGCCTTGTGCTCCCAGCAAACGACCCGTCTCGGGATCGAAGAGCACCTTTAAGGTCATCTGCTCGGCGCCGGGATAGTAACCGGCATGATCGGTTGGATGGATGTAGACCGCGTGAAACGGCCGCTCGAGTCGGCGGAGCGTTTTGGCCGATGCGCCGGTCATGGCCGCCGTGCGACCGAAGACGCCCAGCACCGCCGTGCCCTGCGTGCCGCGATACTTTGACGCGCGACCAAAGACATTGTCGGCCGCGATGCGACCCTGACGATTGGCCGGTCCGGCCAGTGGGACCTGGGTCGGGCCGCCCAGCACAAAGTCGGTGGTTTCGATGGCGTCGCCGACCGCGAAGATGTCAGGATCACTTGTCTGGAGGAACTCGTTGACCTTAATGCCGCCCCGCGCGCCGACCTCCAGCCCGGCTTCAACCGCCAAAGCATTCTCCGGCCGGACACCGACGCCCAGCACGACGAGCTGACCGGTTAGCTCGCGTCCGGACTTTAGCTGCACGGCCAGACCTTCAGCCGTGGCGCGAAACGCCGCGGCCGCTTCACCGGTCAAGATTTCCACGCCGTGAGATTTCAGCGTCTCGACGATCGGCGTGGTCATCTCCGGGTCGAGCGGCGGCAAGACCTGGTCCGCCAGTTCGACCAGCGTGGTCGAAATGCCGCGATGCACCAAATTCTCAACCAGCTCCAAGCCGATGAACCCGGCGCCCACGACCACGGCCTGTCGCACGCCGGCGTGCAATCGCGTTTGAATCTGGTCGACGTCGTGCAGATTGCGCAGCGTGAAGATGCCGGGCAAGTCGACACCGGCTAGCGGCGGCCGAATCGGCGCCGCGCCCGGCGCCGAGATCAACTTGTCATAAGGCTGGTCGTACTCCCGACCTCCGGTCTCGCGAATGCGCACGGTCTTGTTGGCCGGCTCGATTCGCACGGCGGTCGACTGCGTCCGCACGTCGATGCGAAAGCGCGTTCGCAGTCGTTCCGGCGTCGTGACCAGCAGCTTGGCCCGCTCGGCGATCACGCCGCCCAGGTAATAAGGCAAACCGCAATTGGCAAACGAGACGTCCGGCCCACGTTCGACGAGGATGATCTCGGCGGCTTCCGAAAGCCGCCGCGCCCGCGCCGCGGCCGAGGCCCCGCCCGCCACGCCGCCGATAATAACGAGCTTCATCACATGGTTCCTGGCCTGAGGGATCGTGGTCGCGGCGATGGGACGAACGCCGCAGGCCATCATGAGAGACCGAACTGATTCTGTCGAGATCGCGTGCGAAACCGCTCAAGGACCGGGGCGATGACCTCGGCTGCATGCGATCGCTAGCGCGACTCTTACTCGGCACGGCCTTCGCCCTGGTCGGGCCCGGGCTAGCAAGTGCTACGCATGGGTACCTGGCCGCAGCCAGACGCGTACTCGACCACCGAGCCGACCCCGCCGCGCTTGAATCGCCCCCTGCGCTGGGCTAGATTGGACGCGCGTTTGCCCTTGCTCGTTTTTAGCTCGCGGACCCCCAGCCGCGATCTCGAGCGAGGTTCCCTTCGTTTGCCTGACCATCAACCTGCGGTTTCGCCGCTGGGAGACTTGGCCCATGACGTCTCGGTTTGCCGTCGCCGGCGCGATGGCCCTAGTGTCGCTGCTCGTTATTAACTCGGTCCAAGCTGAAGAGCCCGCGCCCGCCGAGATACCGGGCTGGGCGTTGCGCCAGGGGACCTGGCAGCCGCTAGAGCCCTATGTCGCAGGTCAGCCGCGCGCCACCGGACTGCAGTCACCGTTTCCGCAGATGCGGTCGCTCGACACCAATCCCATGAACCCTGACAAGGTGGCCCTGGGCAAGCTGCTGTTCTTCGACCCGATCGCCAGCGGCGAGAACACGATCTCCTGCGCTCACTGCCACCATCCCGACCACGGCCTGGCCGATGGCCGCAAACTGAGCATGGGCTTTAGCGGCGTCGGCATCGGACCTGAGCGCACCGGCGGCCATGAGCTGGGCCGACACGCGCCGACCTTGTGGAACGCCGCTTATCAGAAATGGCAATTCTGGGACGGCCGCGCCGAGGACCTCGAGCAGCAGGCCGCGGGGCCGATCACCAACGAACACGAGATGGGCGAGAAGCCCGAGACGCTGGTCAAAGAGCTGCGCGAGAATCCTGAGTACGTCGCCCTGTTTCAAAAGGCCTTTGGCGGCACGGCCGAAGAAGCCGTGACCTTTGAGAACGTATGTCGTGCGATTGCGGCCTTCGAGCGCACGCTGTTGTGCGTCAACTCGCCGTTCGATCGTTACGCGGCTGGCGACGTCTCGGCACTCAGCGAGCAGGAGCGGAGCGGCATGAAACTGTTTCGCTCGCTCAAGACCCGCTGCTTCGAGTGCCACAATTTTCCGACCTTTGCCGACGAGTCGTTTCGCGTGATCGGCGTGCCCGACGGCGGACCTCATGACCGCGGCCGGGCAAGCGTGCCTGGCGAAGGGCCGGATGGCGCTTTCAAGACCCCGGGGCTGCGCAACATCGCGCTGAGCGCCCCCTACATGCACAACGGCGCCTTCAACACGCTGGAAGAGGTGATCAAGTTTTATGCCAAGGGGGGTGGTCGCGGCGAACCCAACCCGCCCACGGGCATGGACGACAAGATCGGCAAGTTCGACATCACCGACGCCGAGATCGCCGACCTGGTGGCCTTCTTGAAATCGTTGACCGACACCTCGCTGCAACCCGAGCCGCCGGCTCGTGTGCCCAGTGGTTTGCCGATCGTGGCGGTAAAGACCAAACCGCAGCCGGCCCCTGCCGCGGCCGCACTGGCGGCGCGCGCGAGTGCCTCGGTCGCGCGTCCGGCAACAGGCGCGCGTCCGTCAACAGGATCGCCAGCAGCACCGCCGGCCAGCGCTCCCGCGCGGGCCGTGCCAGTGACCGGTTACTCCAGCGGCAACATGCACCGCATTCCCGACCTCGCCGCGGCCGTTCGGCCCGGCGATCAGCCCTCATGGACCACGCGCTCCGCGAAGTCAGCGGCCGCCATCGCCACGTTCAGTGTGCTGCCGGGTCAATCGATCCAGGCCGCGGTCGACCGTTGCCAGCCGGGCGATCGCGTGGAGATTGAGCCGGGCGTCTATCAACAGACCGTCGTGGTCGACAAGAGTGGTGTGACAATCGCGGGCGTGCAGCGGCAAGGGGCCCGCGCGGTGCTGGACGGCGGCGGCACGCTCAATGACGCCGTGCAGGTTTCCGGAGCGGACTTCACGATCGAGGGCCTGACCATTCGCCGCTACAAGGGCAATGGCGTGTTGGCCAACAAGACCGAGCGGGTGGTGTTTCGCGATCTGGTGTTGGAAGACACCGGGCTTTACGGCGTCTATCCCGTCGAGTGCGCGGGTGTGCTGGTAGAAAGCTGCACGATCAGCCAGATCAGCGACGCCGGTATTTATGTGGGCAGCAGCCGCGAGATCCTGGTTCGCAACAACGAGGTGTTCAACAATGTGGCCGGCATCGAGATTGAGAACTGCACGGATGCCGTGGTCACGAACAATAGCGCCCATCACAACAGCACCGGCATCCTGGTATTCGTGCTGCCCAACAATCCGTCGAAGGTCGGCGTCGACACCCGGGTGATCAACAACCGAGTCTGGGCCAACAACCATGCCAATTTCGGCAAGCCCGGCACGATCGTGGCCGGCTTGCCCAACGGTATCGGCATCCTGGTGATGGCCGCCGATCGCACCGAAGTGACTGAGAACTGGCTGGCCGACAACGATTCGTATGGCATCGCCGTCGTGGGCCTGACGTCGGCCCGCTTGCCCAGCGGGCATAAGCTGGACGTGGAGCCCAACTCCGACCAGACCCTGGTCGAGGCCAACCGTTATGAGGGCAACGGTCGCAAGCCGCATCCAATTTTTCTGTTGGCGACCAGGACCCCCGGCGGCGACCTGTTTTGGGACGGCTCGGGTGCAGGCAACCGCTGGCGTGAACCGGCCAACCTAAAAGCGTTTCCCGCCGACCTGCTGGGCCCCGCGGCCTCGAGCGAGAAACCGCCCAACGAAAGGGCGAACAACGAAAAACCGGCCGCCGAAAAGCCGCCGGCCGAGAAACTACCGGCAAACAAATCAACTCCCGCGACTTCGAATTCAGGAGGTTCCCAATGAAGGCTTGCTTGACGCTTACCGTACTGTGCGCAGGACTGTCGCTGGCAGCCTCAGCGGTCGCCGCGGCGGAGAACGAAAAGTATCCCGAGCGCAACCCCTCGGCTCCGGCCGTAGGTCCGCAGACCGTGCGCGGCACGTTCACCGTCGCGCCGGGTCAGTCGATCCAGGCGGCCGTGGATAGGGCTCGGCCGGGTGACCGCATCCAGGTCATGCCGGGCACGTACAACGAATCGGTCACTGTCGACTTTGACGACATCGAGTTGGTCGGCGTGAGCGTCCGAGGCGACCGCCCGGTGATGGACGGCCGCGGCACGCTCAACGATGCGATCCTGGCCTCGGGAAACAACTTCTCGATCTCCGGCTTTGAGATTCGCAACTACAAGGGCAATGGCGTGGTGGTAAACAAGGCCAAGAACGCCACGTTCAAGAACGTCTACTGCCAGAACACCGGCAAGTACGGCGTCTACCCCGTGCTCTGCCAGGGCGTGCTGGTCGACGGCTGCGTAATCTCCGACGTCTGGGACGCCGGGGTCTATGCCGGTCAATGCCAGGACGTGGTGATTCAGAATTGCGAATCGTATCGCAACACGATCGGCATCGAGACCGAGAACTGCGTGGGCGTGGTGATGGCGAACAACTCGGCCCACGACAATTCGCTGGGGCTGCTGGTCGTGCTGCTGCCCGACCTGCCGACGACCGTCGCCAGCGACGCGCTGGTGATCAACAACCGGGTGCTCAACAACAACTATGCGAACCTGTCGCCCCCGGGCAACACGGTAAACCTGGTCGAGCCGGGCAATGGCATCATCGTCAATGCGGCCGACAACAGCGAGGTCACCAAAAACGAGGTCCGCGGCAACAACTCCTACGGCATCGCGATGTACGCGCTGACCGACGTCTTTCCGCCCGAGCACAAGCTGAACGTAGAGCCCAACCCCGACGGCAATTTCATTCACGACAACATGCTGGCCGAGAACGGCGGACAGCCGTCTAAACGGTTGCAGTCCTTGGGAGCGCCCGGCGGCGACCTGTTCTGGAGCGGCAAGGGCGTGGGCAACGGCTGGAGCGAGCGCACCGAAAAGCGCTACCCGGCGCAACTCCCCGCGCGGGCCGGCAGCGCTAGTGCCGCGGGGGGTGGTCAGTAGAGAAATATTTCGCCGTCAAATCAGCTCGATTTGCCGGCCTGCTCGCCGAGAAAGTGCAACACCTTCCGGCGAGTTTGTGCATAATGACGAGAACAACTCAGGACCCACTGACCGCGCATGGGCCGCGCGGACGGCTGGGTTGAGTTGATAGCTGGGTTCGATGGTAAGTCACCGCGGGTCGCGTGAGCTGTGAGGCTCATTTCTTGGGGCAGCGCCTCGGTGAAGCGGAATTGAGAGAGGACAACTAGCGATGCGCCCCCATGGATCTTTCCGCCGGCGGAAAGTTGCCGGCCCTTTGCGCTCTGCGGCTTCAACCACGCGACTGGGCCTGGAACCTCTGGAAGACCGGCTCACGCTGACCACCCTGCCACCGGGATTCAGCGAGACGCTGATCACGACCAACAGCAACTTGTCCTCGCCGACCGCGATGGATTTCTCGCCCACCGGTCAACTGTGGGTGCTGGAACAAGGGGGCGCCGTCAAGCTGGTTCGGTCCGACGGCACCACGCACACCGTGGCTACGCTGGCGGTCGATTCGGCCGGCGAACGGGGCCTGCTCGGCATTGCCTTCGATCCCAGCTACGACGGCGCGGGGCCCAACACCGACTATGTCTACCTGTACTACACGTCGTCGAGCACCGGAGGCGGCGATCCCTCGAACAATCAACTGACCCGCTACACGGTCGCCAATGCGGGCGGCACTACCCCCTCGTTTTCCGCCAGCACGCTGATTCGCGCTTTGCCACCCGAGGCCGAAGACGGCGACAGCAACCACAACGGCGGCGCGATCCATTTTGGCGTTGACGGCAAACTGTACGTCGCCGTGGGCGATCACAACTACGACCCGGTCAATCAGGTCGACAGCCCGGCGCAGAAGCTCGACACGCCCTTTGGCAAGATGCTGCGGCTGAACTCCGACGGCACCAACCCCAGCGATAACCCGTTCTACACCGGCAGCGCGAACGACTGGCAGGGTTCGATCTGGGCGCTGGGACTGCGCAATCCGTATACGTTCGCCGTGCAACCCGGCACGGGTCGAATTTTTATCAACGACGTTGGCGAGGGCGGCTGGGAAGAAATCAACGACGGCGTCGTCGCCGCCAACTACGGTTGGGCAGGCAGCAACGGGACGCGATGGGAAGGCTTCGAAAACCCCAGCGCAGTTCCCTGGGACAACTATCGCAATCCCTTGATGGCCTATGACCACACGGCCGGTGGCGTCAGCCCGGCGGGGGTCGACATCACCGGCGGCGCGTTCTATCCGGCAGGCAGCCAGTTTGGCGCGGCATATGCCGGCAAATACTTCTACTCAGACGCCGGCACCAGTTTTATCCGCGTCTTCGATCCGGCCAACCCGGGGAGCCTGGCCACGCCCGACACGTCGACGCCCTTTGCCACGCTGACCACCGGCGGCTCGGTCGATCTCAAGGTCGACGCCGCGGGCAATCTGTACTACCTGGCGCGCGGCGGCACCGGCGAGGTGTATCGCATCTCCTACGGGGCAGTGACGGGTCGCGACCTGTTTTACAATCAGTCCTCGTTTGATGGTGACTCGGCTGCGGTCAACGCCAGCGACGACCTGGCGATTGCACCCGGTAAGGCGGCCTACTTGCCCGGCTCGGGAACGGCCACCTTTGCCAGCGTCTCGAGCTATTCGCGCGGCATCAACGGCATTATGATCGACCTGGCCGGCGCCGGCACGCACGGGTCGATCACGGCCAACGACTTTACTTTTAAGGCCGGCAACAACAACGCGCCCAACAGCTGGGATCCCGCGCCCGCGCCCACCGCCGTGATCGTGCGCGCGGGCGCCGGCGTGAATGGGTCGGATCGGGTCGAGATCACCTGGGCCACGGGCGCCATCAAAAACACCTGGCTCGAAGTGCAGGTCAAAGCCAACCCCAACACAGGTCTGGCCTCACAGGACGTCTTTTTTTGGGGAAGCAAGACCGGCGACAACGGCGCTGGAACTCCTGTCGACAGCTTCTTGACGAGCGCGGCCGACGCCACCAGCGTGCTGTCCAATCAGGGCGCCACGGGAATTGCCAGCCCGCACGACTACAATCGAGACGGAGTCGTCTCGGCCGCAGACAAGACCATCGTCCTCAACAACCAAGGCGCCATCACAAGAATCGACATCGCCACCGCTGGACCCTTTGCGCCGGACGCCGCGAGCACCACTTCGCAGGACGTGGCGGGCGCCGGGGTGATCTTCGCACTCGCCAGAGCCGGGCCGGTCGCCGTCACTCCAGGGCCCGTTAGTGAGGCTCCGCGGCCGGCGCTGGAAGCTCCTCAGCTGCTCGCGACGCGGACAGTTCCGCCTGCAGAACGAGTTTCCGCGAAGGCGGGCTCAGGGATCGAACTGGTCGAGGCCGCAGGTGATTTCGATCCGGATGACGACTGGCTGTCAGACCTGCTCCCTGGTTTATAGACCCGGCGACGACAGCCGACCGCTGCCAGAATTTCTTTGACGGCTAGCCGTGCCAAGAATAGACTGGGCCAGCACGGGCCCCCTAGAGGATCGGGGCCGCCAGCGCGTTGATCCACTCCAACCGCGGGGCGATCTGGCGATGTCTCGTTCGAGTAAGCGGAATCGAGCGACGGTGTGGCGCGCCGCGCGCAGTTCGAGCGCAACGTCGCGGCCCACGCTGAAGCTGCGCATTGAATCGCTCGAAAATCGGGCCCTCTTGGCCATCGGCCCGCATCTGCTCAAGGACCTGGGCACCGATCTTAGCTCCTCGCCCGCCAACATCGTCCAGGTCGGCAACCTGGCCTATTTTGTCGCCAACGATGGGGTGGTCGGGCGAGAGCTGTGGAAGACCGACGGCACGCCGGAAGGAACCGCGCTCGTCAAAGACATCAGTCCGGGCGAAGGCTGGTCGTTTTTAGAAGGCCTGACAGACGTCAACGGCACGCTCTATTTTCTCTTGGACAATGGCTCGAGCCTCTGGAAGAGCGACGGCTCGGAAGCTGGCACGGTGTTGGTCAAGCAGTTGTGGAACGGCATCGCTCCGAACGCCGCGAACCTGACGAACTTCAACGGCACGTTGTTCTTTACGGCCAACGACGGCGTCAATGGCAACGAGTTATGGACGAGCGATGGCAGCGAAGCAGGCACGGTGCAAATCGCCGACGTCTTTCCAGGCGCGGGAGCATCTTACCCGCGCGACTTGACAGCGGTCGGCAACCAACTTTTTTTCGCCGCGTCGAACAGCAACACGGATCGCGAACTGTGGAAGACCGACGGCACGCCGGTCGGCACGGTGCGGGTCAAGGATATCAATCCCGGATTGGCCGGGTCTCTGCCTCAAGCCCTGACGAAAGTGGGAGACCAGCTCTTCTTCACCGCCAACCTGGCGCCGGCCGGCTATGAACTGTGGAAGAGCGACGGTTCGCCCGCTGGCACCGTGCTGGTCAAGGACATTTACCCGGGCGCGAACGGGTCGAACATCAGAAAGATGGTCGACGTCAACGGTACGGCAATTTTTGCCGCGGATAACGGCGCCAATGGCGTCGAGCTGTGGAAGAGCAACGGCAGCGAAGCAGGCACGACACTCATCAAGGACATCCTGCCGGCTGGCTCCGGATACTATCGGACATTGACAAGCACGGGCGGTCTCGCCTTCTTCATTTCTCGTCCTTCCGCCTTCGAGCGTGAGCTTTGGAGAAGCGACGGCACACCTGACGGCACGTTCATGGTGGCGCCGGTCGATCCGTTCTCGCTCACGGCCGGCGGATCGAGAGTGTACTTCAACTCCAACATAGACGGCGCAGGCATTGAACTGTGGGCCAGCGACGGCACGGTCGAGGGAACCGTGCGAGTCAAGGATATCATTCCGGGGAGTTCGGGCTCGTATCCGAAATATATCGCGAGCTTCCAGGGGGGCGTGCTTTTTGCGGGCCTCTCTCCAAGCTTCGGCACTGAGCTCTGGAAAAGTGACGGCAGCGAAAATGGGACTGTGCTGGTCAAGAACATTCACGCGGTGAAGCTCGGCTCGGCCAACGCCACTTCGTTTACCGACGTCAACGGCACGACCTTCTTTGTCGCCAACGACTCGACCGAGGGCAGCGGTCTGTGGAAGAGCGACGGCACGGAGACGGGCACGGTGCTGGTCTCGGAGGTGAAGCCGGCGATCTCGCGGTTTTCGCCCGGCGGCCTGGCCAATATCAACGGCACGCTTTTCTTCAGCGCCAACGACTGCACGCACGGCTACGAGCTCTGGAAAAGCGACGGCAGCGAAGCAGGGACCGTGATGGTCAAGGACCTGCTGGAGAGCACTAACCAGACCTACGGACCGTCGTATCTGACCGAAGCGAACGGGCTGGCCCTCTTCACGTACCCCTACAACGGGCCTAACGGCCTCTGGCGGAGCGATGGCAGCGAGGAGGGCACCTACCAACTGACCGACATGCCCGTGCGGCGCTTGATCAACGTCAACGGAATCTTGTACTTTTCGGCCAGCGACGCTGAGCACGGTTATGAGCTTTGGAAGAGCGACGGTTCCGTCGAGGGGACCGTGTTGGTCAAAGATATCAGGCCGGGTCCCGACGGCGCCGTAATTTTCTTCATGGCCAACGTGAACGGCACGCTGTTCTTCGAGGCCAACGACGGCACGCACGGTTACGAGCTGTGGAAGAGCGATGGCAGCGAAGACGGTACGAAATTGGTCAGCGATATCGTCCCGGGTCTGGACTTTAGCCGGATTGACTCGCTGCGCAACGTTAACGGCACGCTCTTTTTCACGGCCAACGATTCCGACCATGGCTACGAGCTCTGGAAGAGCGACGGCAGCGAAGCGGGTACAACTCTGGTCAAGGATATCAACCCGGGCCCTGCCTACTCGCGACCAGACAAATTGACCGTGCTTGGCGACGTGCTGCTGTTCACGGCCAATGACGGTGCTCACGGCTACGAGCTGTGGCGATCCGATGGCAGCGAGGCCGGCACGTTCCTGATGAAGGACATCAACCCCGCCGCATCCAGTTACGGCGCCAGTTACCTTGAGGAGATGGACGGCCGAGTGTTCTTCGTCGGCAACGACGGCAGCTACTATCGCAAGTTGTGGCAAACCGACGGCACGCCCATCGGCACGGTGCTAGTCAGCGACACGGAACCGACGTTCACGCAGTCGTTTTATAGCCCAAAACAACTCACCAACGTCAGCGGCACTCTGTATTTCAACAACGACGGCGGCACGGGCCTGGACCCCTGGGTCTATCAGCCGCCAGCCGAAGTGGCCACACGGAACCTCTTCTACAATCAGTCCAAGTTCGACGGCAACAACCCGGCGATCAACGCGGCCGACGACCTGGCGATTGCTCCGGACAAGACCGCCTACCTGCCCGGCAGCGGGCCGGCCATTTTCGGCAACGTCTCCAGCTACTCGCGCGGAATCAACGGCATCTCGATCGACCTGCGCGGCGGCCACGGACCGATCACGGCAGACGATTTCCTGTTCACCGTCGGCAACGACAACGAGCCTGACGGCTGGGCCGCAGCGCCAACAGTAACCGCGGTCTCCGTCCGCGTCGGCGCGGGCCTGCACGGCGCCGATCGCGTGGAGATCACCTGGGCGAGCGGCGCCATCAAGAACGCCTGGCTCCGCGTGCATATGTTGGCCAACGACGACACCAACCTTGAATCCGACGACGTCTTCTTTTGGGGCAACAAGGTCGGCGACACCGGCGGCGACACCACGGACACCGATTTTCTTACCTCGGCCGTCGATGCCTCCAAAGTGCTCTCCAATCTCACGCCGTCGACCAGCCGGACCAGTTTGTTCGATTTCAATCGCGACGGCCTCGTCACGGCCGCCGACAAGACCATCGCCGTCAACAACAACGGCGCGCTCACACGTATCCAGATCGACGCGGCCGGCCCCGTTGCCACCGCGGTTGCAGCGGGGGTCACGTCCGCCGACCTCAGCAATGCCATCGCCTCGGCGTTGGCTAATGGCAGTTCACCGACTAGCTCAGCGATTGCAGCCGCGTCGGCAGATTCGAATTTGCGCCGCGCAGAAGAATCGCCACGCGCAACCTCGACAACCGGCAAAGCGTCGACCAAGTCTGAATTGGACGACTCGGCAATTAGTTCGTTCGAACCTGACGCGGAATTGCCGGAGCTTGACCACGACCTGCTGGAAAACATCGCGACAGGCGTGCAAGCGATCTAGCCGCCGTCCTGTCAACGCGGCCGATGCCGCCCGCGGACTACTTCGCCGCGGCTTGCCAAGAGTCGGTCAGCCACAGCACTGCCGTGCCGTCCAACCCCGCCGAAAGAATCGCCTGCCCATCGGGCGAGAAGGCCACGCTGGACACCGCCTGGTCGTGATGACGCAGAGTCAGGATCTCGTTGCCATTTCGCGCATCGGCACCCTGCCCTGCCGCCGCATCGCCGGCCAGTGTATCCCAGAGTTTGACCGTGCGGTCGCTGCTGCCGGTCAGTGCTCGGGTTCCATCCGGCGAGAGCGCCACGGCATTGATGGCCGCGGTGTGACCGAGGTAACGCACCACCGCCCGACCCGACTCCAGGTCAAACACGGTCGCCCGGCCGTTGGCGGCGCCTGCGATCATTCGCTTGCCGTCGGCCGAACAGGCCACGGCCAGCACCGGGGCCTCCAGCCGGAACTCAGCGATCGCCCGTCCGGTAATGACGTCCCAACTGCGAAGCATGCCGTCATCGCCCGCGGTCACCAACCGCTTGCCATCAGGCGAGAAGGCCGCGGCACGCAACGGTTGACGGGCGGCCGCATCATCGCCGGCGGACAATACGTGCAACACTTTGCGATCCGGCAATTGCCACACTCGCGCGGTGCCGTCGGCGCTGGTCGTCGCCAGCAGGTTCTCGTCAACCGGCGAATACTCGATGCTGGTAATAGGCCGAGTGTGTTCCGCCGGGAGCTGCAGTTCAGCGAGACCGCTGGCCACGTTCCAGACCTTGGCTCGCCGATCGGAGCTGCCGGTGGCAACGTGCTGACCGCTGGAAGAGAACGATGCCGAGGTGATGCCGCCGTGCGGTTTGAAGACCACCTCGGGCCGCGTGATGTCGCCGCCGCTCCACAACGAAGCCCCGTTGCCGCCAATCGTCAGCACGCCGGCATTGCCCGGGGCTTCGATGGCCGCCCAGACCGCCTCGGGTCGACCGCTAAAATCCAGATAGGGTCGATCGCCGGCCGCTTTGATCTCGCGGCGCACCGCCAGGTCCCAACGGCGGACGATCGAATGGCGCGTCTCCACGCCGCCGTCCAACTGGCGAACGGAGCTGGCGGTAAGTGCCGTGCGGCCGTCCTCGGCCATCGCCACACTGGTGATCGCCTCGGGCCCGCGATACAACTCACCCAATATCGTGGCACGATCCACGTCCCATAACCGCACCACGCTGTGCAGCACGCCTTGCTCGGTATCCTCGGACAGGGTCACCAATCGATCGCCCTTGGGTGATAGTGCCATGGCCTTCACCGGCGCGTCGTAAGCGTCACTGTGGCGCTGGTCAACGTGCGACAGTACGCCACCTACGGCTTTGCCCGTGACCACGTCCCATTGCATGACGGTGCCGTCCTCGCCGGCCGTCAACAGCCGCGTGCCGTCTGGCCTGAAGAGGGCCTCGGTGACGGCTCGGGAGTGCCCTTTGAGCGAGAGCAGCTCGGCGCCGGTGGCGGCGTCCCAGAGCTTGGCGCCGCCGGCCTCGTCGCCCGAAAACATCCGTTTGCCGTCGGGCGAGATGGCTACCACGGTGACGGTATCGCGATGATCGGCGCCCAGCGCCCCTCCCGCGACCTTGATCGGCTCGACCGACTGCCCATCGTCAGAGATCTTCCAGAGGGCCAGCCGGGGCTGCGTCGCCGTGTTGTCGGCCCCCTGATCCGGCACGCCGGTGAAGAGCAACCGACCATCGGAAGAGACGGCCATGGCGGCTTTGCGCCCGGTGCCTTCGACCGCGGCCAGCTGCGCGCCGGTTGTGGCATTCCACAACCGCACGCTGTTGTCACCCGCGGCCGTGACCAGCCAGCGCCCGCCGCGCGCATAGGCCGCGCGAGAGACCAAGAACTCATGCCCCTCCTTCAACGTTTGCAGGGACTTGCCCGTGGCCGCCTCAAAAATCCGCGCCGTGTGGTCGCGGCTGGAAGTCACCACCCGTTTGCCGTCGGGTGAGAAGGCGGCCGACAGAATCTCATCTTCGTGACCGGCCAACAGCCGGCCTTGGACCGCGCGCACTTGCCGATAGTCGAGCAAGTTCCAAAGCTTGATCTGACCTTCTTGAGCTCCCGACACGATTCGTTTTCCGCCTGGCGCAAAAGCGCAGGTCTCGACCGGCCGGCTATGCCCGCGCAAGACCGCGGTCTGCTTGCCGGTCGCGGTGTCCCAGACCCGCACGATGTTGTCGTCGCCGCCGCTGGCGATCGACTGGCCATCGGCGGAGTATGCCACGGTGCGCACCGGGGCCGAGTGCCCTTCAAACGAACGGCTCGGCTGCGGCCGCAGGGGGTCCTTGCTGACCAGCACCTCCAGGTCGACCTGATCGATCTTGTCCGGCTGCCAGAGGAGCACCCGCTTGTCGTATCCGGCGGAGGCAACTTGCGAGCCATCCGGCGAGAAGGCCGCGGCAAACACGGGCCCTTCGTGACCGAGGAAAACCTTTTCCTGCCGTGCGATCGGTCCGCCGCCGGCGGCGTCGCCAAACGACCAGACCAGGACCTTGCCATCTTGCCCGGCGCTGACGAGTTGTTTTTGATCAGCAGAAAAGGCGACAGACCAGACCCACCAAGAATGCCCACGCAGCGGCGAGCCGGGCGCCTCTTTGCCCGTGGCGACGTCCCAGACCCGCACGGTTTTGTCGCGCGAGCAGGTGGCCAGCCAGCGGCCGTCCTGCGGCGAGAAGGCGGCGCCCAGCACGCGGTCTTCGTGACCTGAGAGCGTACGAATTGCCGCGCCGTCGGTCGTTTTGAACAGTCGCACTTGCCCATCGGCGCCCGCGGTGGCCAGCGATTGGCCGTCGGGAGAGACCGCGACCGCGTGGACCGCGGCGCCATGCTTGATCGCTAACCGTTCGCGACCATTCTCGGGGTCCCACAGGTGCGCAATGCCGTCGTCGCCGGCTGTGACGAACCACTGACCGTCGGGCGCAAAGGCGGCGCTGGTGGTCGTGCCCTGGCCGTGGAAATCGAATCCCTGGCGACCCAGGCGCTTCAGGTAGCCCCATTCCCAATTTCGCAGGTCCTCGCCGCCGTCCTCGGGCAAACAGGCTGCCAGCAGGCTTTCGGCGGAGTCGTAGGCATTCTCGTCGATCTTGGCCGCGGCCACGCCGATCCGCGCCAGGTAAGCGGCGTACTCCTCGCCCCGCTTCGCGGCGATCGCCTTTTGCTCTTCGGCCTTGGCCTTGGCTTCGGCCTCGACGGCAATCAACTTCTGCTTGCGTTCCTCTTCTTCGGCCGTCTTGGCCTTGCGCTCGGCGGCGCGGGCCAGCGATTCTTCTTGGCGGGCTTTGGCCTCCGCGGCGACCGCGATGTTCTTCTGCTCGAGCTCCTTCTGGCGGGAGGTCTCGGCCGCGCGCTCGGCGATCTCGGCGGCTTCCTTGTCCTTGATGGCCTGGTTCTTGGCGTCGGTCTCGCGGTTCTTGGCCTGCGCCACCACCAACAACGAGGCGCTGATCACGCCAAACACCAGGATCGCCATCGCCGCGGCGATTCGCTTGAAGCGGGTCAGCCACTTTTGCCGCATGTCCCGTTCGCGCTGCATGGAGGCCAGCTCGACCCGCAGCACGGCATGCTCGGCGCTGTCATCTAACAGCGAGAGGCCCAGCTCGTAGTCGCCTTTGGCTTTGGCACACTCGGCATAAGCCAGCCGCGCCTCGGCCAGGCCGGTGGCGGCCCGCGTGTTGCCGTCCCACAGTGCAATCGCCTCTTGAAAACCAAACACCGCGTGCGAGTAGCTTTGATAGTCGCCGGTCTCGCGAGCCTGGGTGAGCTCCTGGTCGGCGCGGCTGGCCAGCGAAATGCTCTCTTCGTGCGACTGATACTCGCGCAGAGCCTTCTGATAATCCTGCACGCTGGGAAAGCGCTTGGCCGGGTCGGTGGCCATCGCGTGATAGGAGATCTCGATCAGCTCGCCCTCTTCCTCGCACGGCTGGATCTCGTTGCGCGCCGCCGCCATCAGGCATTCTTGGGCCGTCGTGCCATAGTGGGGCACAGTGCCGGTCACTACTTCATACAACAGCGCGCCCAGCAGGTAGATGTCGCAGGCCGTGCCGATCAGCTCGAAAGGGCCGGTGACCATCTCCGGCGCCATGTATGCCGGCGTGCCGCCCATGCTGTCCGGTCCGGTGACAAACTCGGAATGCCGAAAGGTGCTGGTGGCCAGGGCCAGACCCCAGTCCATTACCAGCACTTCGCCGTAGTCGCCCAGCATCACGTTGTCGGGCTTCAGATCTCGATGCACGACGCCGTTGGCATGGGCAAAGGCCACGGCATCGGCGACCTTCATCAGGATCTCAAGATTCTCGTTGAGCGTCTTCTCGCCGATCACTTGCGACCAGGGAGTGCCCTGCACGCGCTTCATCGAATAGAACAGCGCGTTGCTCTCGTTCGTGCCCAGCTCATAGATCGGCACGATGTTCGGATGGTCGAGATCGCCCGTGACCACCGCTTCCGACAGAAATTTTTCGCGCCGCTCGGGGTCGGCCGCGACGTTTGGGCGAATCATCTTGACCGCTACCATGCGATCGACCGAGGCCTGGCGGGCAGAATACACCACGCCCATGCCGCCCTTGCCGATCACCTCCAACAACTCGTAGTCGGCGCCTTCCGAGGTCTGCGACTGGCCGTGCGCGCTGCGCACGCCGCGCGGATTGACCACTAGCGACGACCCCATGCCGGTGCTGCCCTTGGAATCGAATTTGAGCGAGGTGCGAGGCGTGGCGTCGCCCGCGGCCGAGCTCCACGTGCCCGTGATCAAATTCATGTTCTGCACCGAGAGCTTGCGTGGCGCAGCTGCCACCGAGCGATGCTTGCCGGGGCCGGGCAGCGCAATGGTCGGGGCTGTGTCGCCGCCGGCGCGCACGCGATCCGCGGGCGACAGTCCGGCCGGCAAAGCCACGGTGGCCGCCGTGTCACCGCCCGAGCGGCCGCCACGCGCGCCCGGTAGGTTCGCGCGCGGATTCGCCGGCTTCTCTCCCGGCTCCGCGAGCTCCATCGTGGCGGCCAGGTGCACCTCGGTCTTACGGCTGGGCGAACCCAGCAAGTGACCGCACTCAGGGCAAATGCCGCTGGCGGGCGCTTCGACAATCTTGGTTTTGCAGGACGAGCACGTCGGCATCAGGCTACCTCGGGCGTCTAAACATGCGGCTCGCCTTGGACAGCGAGCGGGGTTCGTCGGGTCGCTTGCCGCGGACAATCCTGGCCGCGCGACGCTCTGAGGACGTCATCACTACCGCCGCGGCGCCCGCGGCCACCGCTGATTGCAATCCTGCGGACTCCTCTTTCTCTTCGCCGTCGGCCTCCGCCGGCAGCATTGCCGCGGCAGGCGCCGAGGCCGGATCTAACGGCGCAGCGACCGTGTCGGCTGCGGCGCCATCGCCGGCCGGACTCTCGCCGGCGTCCGCGGCTTCGTCGGTCGCGTCAATGCTGCGACCCTGTCGCACGATCACGTCGACCACCAACCGCTCAATGCCGTCGGGCTGGATCAGGTAAATGCGATAGTGACCGTCGGGCAGCCGCTTGAACAACTTGCGGAGGTTGTCGAGCACTTCGTTGTCGAGCTGTTCATCGTGATCCTGGTCTTCGCTGCCCGAAGGCAGCACGACTCGCAACACCAGTCGCGGCTCGGCCCCCGCGACCGCGGCCACGCGATAGCGGATAAAGTCGGTGCGCGAAAGCGTGGGCTGCGGCACCGGCCGCACGGCCTGCTCGAGCACTTCTGTTCGGGTCGTCGGAGTGCCTCCGCCCCCGCCCGGCGGCAGGAAGATCAGATTCGGCGGCACCAAGGGCGCCACCGTGACCTGAAATGACTGTGAAGCCGCGCCGTCGTCGTCGTCCCTGACCGTGACGGTCACCGTGTACTGGCCCGCCGCGGCGAACACATGGGTGCTGCTGAACACGCCGGCTGTCTGCAAGCCGACGTGGCCCGCCACGTTGATCACGCCCGGGCCGGTGCTCGCCTGCGTGCCGTCGCCCCAATTGATCGAGTAAGTAAACCGCTCGGTTGTTTCGCCGCTGGCGTTCAGCAGATTGTCAAAGCCGGGGTCGGCAAACTGACCGACATTGGGCAAGTCCAGCGGCCGGGTCTGGCCGACCGTCTGATCAGGAATCGGCGCCAGCGTGGGGGCAACGTTGTTGACCGTGACTTGGAACGTGGCGACGTCCACGCGACCGTCGGGCGAGGTGATCGTCAGCGTGACCGTGTACACGCCGTTGTCGGCATAGGTGTGAGAGCCGTCAAAGGTGCCGGCAAACTGCACGTCGGGCGAGCCCGGCGCTTGCATCGTGGCCTGACCCGTGTCGATCGTCAGACCGTCGCCCCAATTGATCGTGTAGTTATACGGCGCTGCCGAGTCGTTGGCCGTCGGCCGGATGCCGACCGGCGTCGGATCGACGAACTGACCGATGTTCGTGACCGTCAACGGCGCGCCTTCGTCCACGACCTGGTTTGGACCGGACACCAATGACGGTCCCACGTACACCAGAAACGAACCGGAGTCCGAGCCGCCGTCATCGTCGACAACCGTGACCGTCACGGTGTAAATGCCGCCGGTGGTGTAAACGTGCTGGCCGTTAAACGAACCAGCCGTGAGCACGCCGGGGCCGCCTGGCGAGTCGATCGTGCCCGGCCCTGAATCCGTGACGGTGCCGTCGCCCCAGTTGATTGAGTAAGTGAACCGCTCGGTCGTCTCGCCACCGACATTCAATGGATTGTCAAAACCAGGGTCTGTGAACTGGCCGATGTCATTGATCGTCAGCGGCGAGTTCTTGCCAATGGTCGTGTCCGGCGCCACGGTCAAGGTCGGCGCGACGTTGTTTACCGTGACCTCAAAGGTCTGCACGGTCACGCCGCCGTCGTCGTCCATCACGGTCACAGTCACTGTGTAGACGCCGTTGTCGGCATAAATGTGACTGCCATCGAACGAGCCCGCCGTCGGAACA
>Ga0163144_10003526_pt1 | contig 35584 bp, 24 predicted proteins | sample OliLak19BULKMAT1_FD_123175 | JGI IMG/M metagenome (GOLD analysis project Ga0163144, IMG submission 123175) | Freshwater microbial mat bacterial communities from Lake Vanda, McMurdo Dry Valleys, Antarctica - Oligotrophic Lake LV.19.BULKMAT1 | ecosystem: Environmental > Aquatic > Freshwater >...
CAACGGTAAGCGAGAAATCACCTCCAAAGCAAACGGTTCCATGGGCCCAACCTCCTGTTGAGATCATGGTATACTCCCCACCAAATCCGACGCCACCGAGTGATAGCTTGTTTACAGCAGTGGGGCGAGGCTCCCGCCGAGCCAGCGCTGTCGCAAGGTTCTAAGTCCCAGCAAGGGCCATGGCTCAGCAGGAGCTTCGCCCTCCCGTTGCCGAGACAGTCGTCGGCGGCAGGTTCCCATCGGCCAGCGCCGGTCACATTTCTGTGAATCGGCTCGCGCCGGCGCGACACCGCGAAAATCGCCGGATTTTGCGGGCTATCTGGCTATGGCGCCCACTCGCGAAGCTGTTGCCGCTTGGGCTGGCGTCGCAGGGGCGCGAAACGATGACCCCCGCCAACCGCTATCGAATCATCCCGCCTCACAATTGCATTCGTGCCCTGCGTAACGACTTGCGGCGTCACGCGAGAAATCTTTTCGGCTCGCCGAGTTCTTGGCACGACGCTTGCTTTAGGTACGTGCCAGACGTCGGCGGGCGGAGGCGGACGCCCAGCCGGCGGCTTTTACGAACAACCGTGCTCGCGACACCGCGAGTTGTCTACTTTGAGTAAAGGAACCCAGTCATGAAAAAGATCGAAGCCATCGTGCGGCACTTCAAGGTCGAGGAAGTCAAAGACGCGCTAAACGCCAAGGGCGTGCAGGGCATGACTGTGACCGACGTCCGCGGCTTCGGCCGGCAGAAGGGTCACATGGAGACCTACCGCGGCACCGAGTACGCCGTGGAGTTCATTCCCAAGAGCAAGATCGAGGTCGTCGTGGCCGACGCCCAGGCTCAGAGCGTGATCGACGCCATTTTGGCATCGGCCCGCACCGGCCAGGTCGGCGACGGCAAGATCTTCGTCAGCGACTTGAAGGGTGCGATTCGCATTCGCACCGGCGAGAGCGACGACTCGGCGGTCTAGCCCGCTGGCTAACGACGCCGGGGAACGATTTTGAACGTGCGGCGGACCGGTAGGCGGACGCCGCGCGTCGGACGAGGACGAGAAGAGGTTTGATCCCGTGCTCGGGCGGCTTGAGCGCAGGCGGCGACAAGCCGCCGGGCACGGACATTTCTCTGGCAAGCGGACCGGGTGACATCGGCACGCGTAAGGTGGCTCAACACAAAACGGACGTACTCGTCAGAGTGCGTCCGTTCTGCTTGCGCCCTATGTTAATCGCTTGCGCTCACACCCCGGCGGCCTGCGATACCCGTGGACCGGCGGCTCGGGTCTCTGGGCTGGCCACGTCGGCAAACTGGCGGAAGTTTTGCTGGAACAGCCGGGCCAGACGCTCGGCGGCGCGGCGATAGGCCTGCGGATCGGTCCAGACCGCCTCGGGCAAAAGAATTTCATCGGGCACGCCCGGCACGCTGCGCGGAATGGCCAGGCCGAAGATCGGCTCCTCCACGGTCGGCGCGTCAACAAGCGCGCCCGAGTGGATGGCGTCGATGATCGCGCGGGTATGGGCTAAGGCGATGCGCTTGCCCACTCCGTATCCGCCGCCGGACCAGCCAGTGTTCACCAGCCAGGCCTGCGCGTTGTGACTTTGCAGCTTCTCGGCCAGCATGTGAGCGTACTTGGTCGGATGCCAGACCAGAAACGCGGCGCCGAAGCAGGCCGAGAACGTGGCCTGCGGCTCGACCACTCCCATCTCGGTGCCGGCTACCTTGGCGGTGTATCCCGAGATGAAATGGTACATCGCCTGCTCGCTGGTCAATCGGCTGACCGGCGGCAACACGCCAAAGGCGTCGCAGGTCAGAAAGATGATGTTCGACGGATGCGTGGCGATGCAGGGAATCTTGGCGTTGGGAATGAACTCGATGGGGTACGAGGCCCGAGTGTTTTCGGTCAGGCTGGCGTCGTTGAAGTCGACGACGCGCGTGACCGGGTCGACGACCGTGTTTTCCAGCACGGTGCCGAAACGGATGGCGTCGTAAATCTCCGGTTCTTGCTGCGGCGAGAGCCGGATGCACTTGGCGTAACAGCCCCCCTCGATATTGAACACGCCGTCATCGCTCCAGCAGTGCTCATCGTCGCCGATCAGCCGGCGGCGGACGTCGGCCGAGAGCGTGGTCTTGCCGGTGCCCGAGAGACCGAAGAACAGCGAGACGTCTCCCTCGTCGCCTTCGTTGGCCGAGCAATGCATGCTGAGCACGTCCTGCTTGGGCATCAGGTAGTGCATCAGCGTGAAGACCCCCTTCTTCATCTCGCCGGCGTACTGCGTGCCCAGAATGACGAACTCGCCCCGCTCGAAGCTGAGGCTCACACTGGTTTTTGAGGTGACACCGGGAATCTTCGGATCGGCGTCCGCCTGGCCGGCGTTGTAGATCACGTGGTCGGGCTCGCCGAACGTGGCCAACTCGGCCGCCGTCGGGCGGATGAGCATGTTGCGCATGAACAGCGCGTGATATGGCCGGGCGCAGATGACCCGCACCTTCAATCGCCGCGCGGGATGCCAGCCGGCATAACCGTCGATGACATACAGGCGGTCTTGCGCATTCAGAAAATCCACGGCCAGCTTGCGCAGCGCCGTGAACGAGCTGTCGGGCAGCTTGATGTTGACGCTGCCCCACCAGACGTCGTCGGCACTGTCGGGATGCAGGACGATGCGCTTGTCGAGAGGGCAGCGGCCGGTCTTCTCGCCCGAGGTCGTGGAAATCGCCCCGCTGGCGGTGATCATTTCGTCGTCACCGCGAACGCCGTGTTCGTAAAGCAGCGCGACGCTGGGATTGCGCAAGACTTGCGAGACGTTGATTCCGTACGCTGCGAGATCGACTAACTCATTCATCGGGCCGCGGCATCCTAAGTTAGAACGGACTTTTTTTCAGCTCGCGCGTCTTGCCCACGTGCCGCCCTGCAAGTCGCGAAGCGTCCGAATTATAGGCCGCGTGCTAAACGAGCCCCACTGCAAATGAGGAGGTTTCGCCCGGGAACGGCGAGAAAAGTTTCGGGTATCCCGGCGGACACTTCGCCGACTGCGCGCAAACAGCCGGACGGAAAGGGTGCGCGATCGGGCCCGCAGGTGTGCGAATCGAACGCAGCGGCACGAGAGCTCGCGCAGCTACGAGGCAGCGGGCTTGGGCGCCTTGACGGGAGCTTTCTTGCCGGCCCGCGGTGCCTTGGACCGCTTCTCGCGCTTGTCGGGTCCCGCCGCGTCGGCCGGCATGTCCAGATTTCCCTGTCCCACGCCGGGCACCAGCAGCCCCGCGCCGGCGCCAGCGGGCTGACCCGGTTGTCCCCCGCCAGCTGGCTGTGCAGGTTGACCGCCAGCGGCCGGCGGTTGCGGCTGACCGAGCCGAGGCGCGCCGTCAGCCTTGGGCGCTGCTTGCAGTGCGACGCCGGCCGGCGCCAGGTGCTGTTCGTCCGCGGCCGTGCCGGTGTCCACCAACATATAGCCGGACCAGAAGAACGGATGATTGGCTTTGAGCGACTCGCTGCCGAGCGTGCCCTTTTTGATCCGCGGCTCTCGATCGGGCTCAAGCGCCGTGTCGAGCGAGATCTGCACGCTCCGCTGCCAGGCCTCGGCAGGTCCGGCGTGCGGTAGCTCTTGGGCAAACTCGCGGACCAGGTCGATGCTGGTCTGACCGCCCGTGCGCCAGCGGCTGATGAGCACGGTGCGCACGCCGGAAGACATCAGCCCGCACAGTGACAGAAACAGATCGTTGCCGGCGGCCGTGGTCTTGCGCATTCCGGACTCGGCCAAAGTGTGAAAGGCCGGCAGGATCACGTGGTCGGGTCCACCCCAGGGCAGCGACAGCCAGCTTTCCAACGAACTGCCGGGACGGCCGCGATCGATCTGCACCGGCGACCAGTCGTAGGGACCTTCGCCCGCTTCGACGTCGTCCAGCACGATCAGCCCATCGAGCACCGTGCGAAAGACGGCCGAAGATGACGGCAGCGCGCGAGGCAGCGCGACCGACCCTGGCACGGCTCGGCCGAGTTCTTCAAAGGCCTCGGTCGTATCACCGCCGTGCGGGAAGATCTTGCCCAGTACCACGCCCGTATTGGGTCGCGGTTTGCGGTTCAGGCTATAGGGCACCGCCAGGCCCACGGTGGGAGCATAACGAACCCGGGCTTGCGAGATCAGCAGCTTCTTTTGCTCGGACTTGCCGGCCGAAAGAACCTCGAACGGCAGGTACCAGAGGATGCCGTCGGGCACGATCACGATCTCGTCAAAGTTGCCCGCCAGCTCGACGTTCGATTTGTCCAACAGCAATTGCTCGACCTTGTCGGCCGCGGCCCGCCAGTTGGTCTTGGTCAGTTCATTGTGCGTCAGCTCATGGTTTTGTTCGAAGTTGCCCAGCTCGCGCAGCAAGGTAGAGATTTGCTTTTGCAGTTGCAGTGGCGACTGGATGCGCCAAGAGGCGTACTTCTCGTTGGAGTAGAGGAACGCATAGAGGTTTCTTCCGGCGGCGAAGAAGGCCAGCATGACCTGGCCGTCGGGCAAGGCCTTCTGCACGTCGACCGTCTTGCGCTGCGGCGGAAAGACCATGTCAGCCGGGTCGCGGCGCACGGACATCTGCCGTAGCAGCAGCTCTTGCTTCTGACCAATGTCGGCCAGCGAGGCCAACAGCGCCGTCTGCGCCTGCCGGTCGTCGGGCTTCTCGGCCACCACAGGTCGCGCCGCCAGCTTCTCGCGAATCATGCTCGCGTCGTCGGCCAGCTTCTGATACTGGGGGTAGCGACCCAAGAGCTCCTGGCGCTCGAGCGCCCCGCGCTCTCCTAGAATGTGGGTTGGGCCTGTCAGCAGCCAACGCAGCGAGAGCAACCGACCTCCCAGAGGTAGCGTGCTATAAAATCGATGTCGCCGCGCGCGGTCGGCGATCTCCAGCGCCAGCTCCTGCTCCTTGCCGCCGTTCAAAGCCGCTTCGAACCAGTGCTCATAGACGGTCCCGTGCGCCGAGGTCAACAGGGCCAGGCAATCCAAGGGGCTGTAAGCCCAATCGGCCGGCGCCGGATCGCGCAATAGCATTTCATACAGGGCCAGACCAACGCGGTCGCTGATGTCGCCGCCGGTGTAGCGGGCGTCGGCCACCGCGATTTGAAACGTCCAGGGAGACGCGCCGCGCTGAAAGCCCAGCGCCGCGGTCAGCGACTGGTCGCCCGCCGAAACGTTGCCGCTTTGGTAACTCACCAAAGCGGCGACGTGATTGAGTCGGGCGCCGATGCGCGAGATCGCCAGGTCGCTACGCGGCATGATCGAACGGGCCTGAGCGAGCAGGTTGGCCGCCGAGTCCACGTCTCCCAACACCGCCATGTTTTCCGCGGCCAGCACCAACAGCGACGATTGCAGCTCGCGCAGACCCTGACTCTTGGCCCAGGCAATCGCGGGCGAGAGCAGCGGATACGGCGATTTCTGATTCAAGAGCAAGTGCGCGAGCAACCCGAGACGAAAGGCCTCTTCCAGGTTGCCCAGGTTCAGAAACACGAAGCTGGCGTAGGTGGCCTCTTCGAAGTATTTGCCCGCGGCGGCAAAGTCGCCGCTTTCCAGCGACAGCCGGCCCAACTCCAGCAGTGCGGTGCTGGTAAGCGGATGGTCGAACTCGCCGTTGACCAGGATGCCGCGACCGAGCGCGGCGACGGCTTGCTGTGAATTGCCGGCGGCGGCGTAGGCGCAGCCCAACTCGACATTGATCCAGGCCTCGGTCCAATGATTGGGCGGCCCGGGTCTTCGGGTCAGCACATTCAGCACGTCGTTGGTGATCGGGTCAAACTTGGACAACGGGCCGAGGATTTCGCGGCGGCGACGAATCGCCAAACTGGTCGCCCGCACGACTTCGGCGGCATGCACCGGAAAGATGACCGCCTGCTGGAGGACGCCTCCTTGGCGAACGACCTGCGAGTTATCCACCATTCCCTGACCCATCGGATAGGTCTCGGTAAAGCCGCCGATGGGCGCGCCGCGCTTGCTCTGCCCCCAGGGGGTCGCGCGCGGCGGTCCGGCGGGGCCTATCGCCGCGGGAAACTGCATCCGCATCATCCAGTCGGAATAGGCCGTGAAGATGTGCAGCGCGGCGTCGTAGTTTGCCAGCGCCGCCGGCATCTGACCGAGCTGATACTGGCTCTCGCCAGCCATGGTCAGCGAGCAGATCGCGTCGATCCAGGGACCGTTGGTCGTCTTCATGCCGCCGCGGCTCTCACTAAGAAAGCCGCCGGTCGCGGTGCGGTAGTCGCCGTCGTAGTAGTTCGGCAGAATCGCGAAGTACGTGACCGAGGGAATGCCGCCGGTGCCGCCGATCTGCGCGGCCGCCGAATTGGCCAGACCGCACCAGGTCACGGCGATCGCCAGTGCCAGCTCACACAGCCAGAAACGGGGCAACGCGGAATTCGAGCGGGGCATGCCCACGCACCTTCGATTGCAAGAATTGAACTGCGCCGTTGCCATCATGCTGGCATACCGCGACCTTGGCCGCGGCGAGGACGCCCGCGGGAAAGAATGGGGGCACGCCGGACCAGACTCCATCATACCTACGCTTCCCAGCTTTGGCGAACTTGCCGCCGCCAGGGTGCTAGCTGCCGCCGGCATTTCGGGTGGCGGGCTGTCGAGGGAGTGGACCTGGGCATTTTTTCCAATGACGTCAAAGTCGGCACAATGCGCACGCCGATAACCTTGGTACGGATTGTAACGGACGCGGGAAGTCTGCCGGCTGACAGTGAGTTTGAGGGTCGGCTCGGCGGTTTCCACGCTCGCGCTGGTGCGCACACGGAGGATGAAGGAATGCGGCCCGCTAGTCTTCGACGCCACTCCTGGAGACGGACCCTGCTGAGCCTGGGGGTGTGCACGACGTTGGGCGTAACCGGTTGCCAGGTGGACGTCGGTGGCCAGACCCTGCCCAGCCCGTGGTACCAGAAAGACGACATTCAATATTTCCCACCGGGACCTGAGTTCAAGCTGTCCAAAGAGGCGGCGGCCCAAAAGGCGTTCTCAGAATCCCGCGCGGCCCAACAACAGCCGTAGTTGACACAAGACAGTTCACGGAGCGGCGGACGGCGCACGTCATGTGCCCGACACGTCGCGGTAGGAGTTTCGTCGAACACCGCATCCTGCGACTGGCGGCACGACTCAGAAGGTCGCGCCGAGAAAAACAGCTCGCGTGATGAGGTGTTGGGGGGACGACGCCCTTGGCGGCTGACGCCGGAGATGATTTGGCGCTCCAGTAGGGAGTGCGCCTCCGACGTCAGCGGCCGAGGGAATTTTTACGATCGGTCGAGCGGTCTGCCGTTTGGGAGAACCTTGCTGCCATGGACGCTCAACTGCCGCCGGCAGTCCACCAATTTGCCAACGACGCGCTGGTCTGGGTCGGATTCGGCACCCTGGTCGGGCTGATGGCCAAGGCCATCATGCCGGGCCGCGACCCCGGTGGCGCCGTCGCCACGCTCTGCATGGGCGTTGGCGGCACGGTCATCGGATGCAGCACACTGATGTGGTTCACCGACGGGCAGCGGGTCACGCCGATCAGCCCGATGGGCTTCGTCGTGGCCACGGTCGGCGCGTTCGTGCTGCTGTTCTTCTACCGCCTGCTGGGCGGCCGATTCTTCGTCGAGGGCGACGGCGGCACACGATTGCGGATGCCAACCTACGCCCGCCGCCGCGCACGCACGAACGTCGTGCGGATCGACGAGTAGTTGTGCGGATCGACGAGTAGTTGTGCGGATCGACGAGCAAGTCGCGTGGACCGACGATTTCGCGTCGCTATCGCACGTGCGCCTCTTCCTGTAGCCGAGGTCTGTGACCTCGGTGCGCCGCCTGGTGATTCTCCGGGGTCACAGACCCCGGCTACAGAATTCGCCCGCTACAGGATTCAACCGATCACAACAGCCGCCTGCCTACGCGCGCACCAGCCAGCGCTCGATTCCACGCTTCCAGCGGACCATTTGCGCCCGCGCCGCGCGCGGCGGAAAATGCGTGAATCGGGCCGTGCCGCGGGTCTCGGTCAGCCAGTAGCGCTTGCAATCCAGGTAGTCGGCCCCCAGGTCATAGACTTTATCGCCGCGGGCGAACGAGTCTTCGATCATGCGCGCTTGCAGCACCGAGCCGGCGCCGTCGGAAGCCAGCGTCCGGTCGTATCCGGTGCGCAGGCCCGTAACGCCGCCCTGGTAGTGATAGGCATAGTTGAAAGCCACTGGCCGCCCGCCGACCAACAGCAGGTTCATGTCCAGCGCGCCGTTTGAAGCCGCGCGACAATGGCAATCGGCCAGGAAGGGCCGAATCGCCTCGTGGGACAACGTGGTGCCGCTGGTCGAATGGGCCTGCCAACTGGCGCGGGCGATCTGCTCGCAGGCCGCGTAAAGTTCCCACGAAGGGTCGCACTGACCCGCCCGCAAGCCCGCGGGCCGATAGCGGACGTGCTCGACGCGGCCTCCCGTGGCCAGCTTCTTCTCCGCGCGGCGAACGTTGCTGCGCCACCGTCCGCTACGTGACAACCAATAGTCGTTCCAGCCGCTGAACTGGTCCAGCGCTACAACCGCCCGGCACTGCCAAGGTTCTTGGGCAGCCGCCAGGCCGGCAGACGCCAGCGCTCGTGCGGAGAGAAGTTCCTCACCATTGGCCGTATCGACCCAGCGCAATTCAAGAATGTCCCAATCACGAGGTCGCAGGGCGACGTACTCAAGCGCCGCGGAGAGCACCGCCTGAGGGTCGGGTCCGATGGGACCATAAAGCGTGCCCCAGTTATCCAGCGGATAGCCAAGCACCCGCAACGTGCCCATGCGTCGGCGTTCGCGCCGCACCACCAAAGGCACGATTCCCCGCACGACACCCCCTTCTTCGGCGACGAGCACGCGCAACGTTTGACCGCCGGCACAATGGGTCCAATACGCTGCCAGCCAGTCGTACGACTGAAAAAACGTCGCCCCCGGGGTCTGCGCCAGGAGCGCCTGCCAGGGAGTGCGGATCTGGGCCAGGTCGTTGAGATTATCGATTTCGCGGATTGTAAGCATCGCCATCCCGAGACAAGTAACGGCCTGATTGCTGGCGGAAGCATCCGAGGGCAGGACGCCGCAGATCGGATCGCCGGACCGTTGGGCCAAGGTATTGCAAGTGACGTGCCGATAGTGGTTTATGGCCGCGTTGCCCGACGTGGCGAGGTTAAAATGCAACCTGGCCCGTGCCGCGTGGCGTTTTGGCGACAAATGTTCGGCTGCGGTCGATTCTGCCGGAGCGAAACTCTGTCGCAGTCCGCGGTGTTCAATTGTCAGCGACGTACAGGAGATATAGGGCCGGCGAGCAATGCTTGCGTGTGCGGCCCTTGAGCCTGTGAACCGGAGACTCTGGGAACCGGGAATTCTGTGAACCGGGCCGGCCCGGTTCGACAGGTGTCGCCGGGGGACTCGAACCCCACAGACTTTTGCCCTCCAAACTCTGCGAGGATGACCTTGATGCGGTGCAACTCGATGATCCGAACCACCACGGCCCTGATGTTGCTTTCGGCCGTTGGTGCCGCGCTGGTCGGCCGCTCGGCTAGCGCAGCGGGGCTCGATCCACTGTCCGCCGCCCGCCAGGTCGATGAGCTGCTGGCCAAAGAAGGCTTCGGCGCCGGTCAGGACGCCAACGAAACGCCCGCCGCCAAGGCCGACGATCAAACCTTCCTCCGACGAGTAGCGCTGGATCTGATTGGTCATCCGCCCACGCCCGAGGACATCACCGCGTACTCGCTGGACACCTCCGAGACCAAGCGCCTCAGCGCGGTCGAGCGATTGCTGGCCAAGCGTGAGTTTGGCGAGAACTGGGCCCGCTACTGGCGCGACGTGATCATGTATCGCCGTAGCGAAGAGCGGGCGCTACTGGTCGGCCCCACGGTAGTAAGTTTCCTGTCCGATGAGTTCAACGGCGAGGCCCATTGGGACAAGATCGCCCGCAAGTTCATCACTGCCACCGGAGACATCCGCGAGGAAGGCGCCACGGCGATCATCATGGCGCAAAACGGCGTGGCCGAAGACACCACAGCCGAGATCTCGCGAATCTTCCTGGGCATTCAGATTCAATGTGCCCAGTGCCACAATCACCCGACCGACCGTTGGAAGCGCGAGCAATTCCATGAGCTGGCCGCATTCTTTCCGCGGATCGCGGTGCGGGCGGTGAAGAAGGACGGCGACCGCCGCTCGTTTGAGATTGTCTCGGTCGACAAGGAACGCAAGAAGAAGGAAAAGGACAAGCCGGGCCGCGGCAATACCGAGCACTACATGCCGGACCTGCAAAAGCCCGAGGAAGAAGGCAAGCTGATGCGGCCAGTCTTCTTCGTCACCGGTCAGAAGCTGGAGTCCGGTGAGAAGGACCAGGATCGCCGCGCGCAGGTCGCCCAGTGGATCACCAGCCGCAAAGACCGCTGGTTCGCCCGGGCATACGTCAATCGGATGTGGGCGGAGCTGGTGGGCCGCGGATTCTATGAACCGGTGGACGACATCGGCCCCGACCGAAGCTGCTCGGCCCCGCACACGCTGGACTATCTGGCCGATCATTTTGCCGGCAGCCAGTACGATGTGAAGTGGCTGTTTCGCGTGATCACCGCGACCGATGCTTATCAGCGCGAAAGCCGTTCTCGCTATGAAGAGGGCAAGGCGCCGTTCACCGCCAACTGCCCGCAACGGCTCCGCGGCGACCAGTTATACAACTCGTTGATCGCCGTGCTGGGCATCGAGGACGCCTCGCCGAAGGAGCGGGCCAAAGAGGCCGATAATTATCGCGCCGCGATGGCCAGTCCGCGCGGCCGGGTCAACGTCGCCTTCGGCTACGACCCCAGCGCCCCGCGCGACGAAGTGGCCGGCTCGATTCCGCAGGCCTTGTTCCTGATGAACGGAGCCGAGCTCAACCGCGGTTTGAACGGTCGCCAGCCAAACACGGCCCTGGGCAAGCTGCTGGGCGAGATCGACAAGAACGATGCCCTGGTCGAGGAACTGTATCTCCGCTGCCTGGCCCGCGAGCCCAATCCGGCTGAGATGGAGACCTGCCTGGAATACGCCAAGAGTGTCGGCAATCGCAGCGAGGCCTTTGAAGACATCCTCTGGTCGCTGGTCAATTCGACCGAGTTTTTGAATCGCAAATAGCCTGTCGCTCGGCCGGCGACCTTCGCCGGGTGACGCCATCACATCAACACGTAACGTAATAGGACGCTCTCGCCATGACCCTGCACTTGCGCCACCAGATCGACGTTTCGCTCGACCGCCGCGGAGTGTTCCACCGGCGTGACTTTCTGCGCGGCATCTCAGCCGCCAGCATCGCCGCCGGCACGCTCTCGTGGCGCGACGTGGTCTCGCTGCAAGCGGCCGACCTGACCAAGCGCGGCCGGGCGTGCATCTTTCTCTGGATGCAGGGCGGACCCAGCCACTTTGAGACCTTCAGCCCCAAACCGGGACATGCCAACGGCGGCGAAACCAAGGCCATCAGCACCTCGGTGGCGGGCATCGAAGTCAGCGAGAATTTTCCCGAGTTCGCCAAAGTTATGCACGAGGCGGCCATCATCCGCTCCATGACCAGCAAGGAAGGGAGCCACCCCCGCGCAACCTACCTGATGCACACCGGCTACCTGCCCACCGCCAGCGTGAAGTATCCGGCCTTCGGCTCGATCGTGGCCCAGCAGTTGCCCCGGCCCGAGCTGGAGCTGCCCGCCTTCGTGCGGATCGGCAACAACAGCCGCGACGGCGCCGGTGGCGGACTGTTGGGTATCGAGTTCGACCCGTTTGCCATGCCCGAAGCCGGCAAGCTGCCCACCAACACCACGCCGGCCACCGACTTCACCCGCTACGACCGGCGGCTGGGCCTGCTGGGACGTCTGGACGCCAGCTATGCGGGCCACGGCGGTCAGCAGGAAGTGGCCGAGCACCAGAAGCTCTATCAAAAAGCTGCCCGCATGATCAAGAGCTCGCAAATGAAGACCTTCGAGCTCGACGGCGAGCCCGACAGCGTGCGAGCCGCTTACGGCGACTCGCAGTTCGGTCGTAGCTGCCTGCTGGCCCGACGGCTGGTCGAGACGGGTATCCCCTGCGTCGAGATCGTGGTCAACGGCTGGGACACTCACTTCGACAACTTCCCGCGGGTCAAGGAGATGGCCGGCCAGATCGACCAGCCCTTTGCCGCCCTGATCGCAGACCTCAAGCAGCGCGGCATGCTGGACAGTACGCTGGTGGTCTGGACCGGAGAGTTTGGCCGCACGCCCAAGATCAACCCGCGGGCCGGTCGCGACCACTATCCCAAGGCCTTCAACACCGTAGTGGCTGGCGGCGGAGTGCGCGGCGGCCAGGTGATCGGCCGCACCGACGCCGGTGGCGGCGAGGTAGAAGACCGCCCGGTGACGGTCAACGACCTGCTGCAGACCTTCTGCAAGAGCCTGCAGATCGACTCGAAGATCGAGAACATCGCCCCCAACGGCCGCCCGATCAAGATCGTCGACGGCGGCCAGCCGGTGGACGAGCTTTTCGCATAGTGGATAGTGGTCAGTGGTCAGGGGCTAGTACGGCAGATCCCGCGATTTTCGTTTTCTTGCCACTAGTCACTCGCCACTTACCACTTCCTCTAGCCTTCGGCCAGTTCCCCAAGTTAGCATGGGGGAATGGACCGACCGGCCAGCGACCCTGCCAATTCTGCCCGCCGCTTTGACTCGCTCGAACAAGAGGCCTTTTTGAACCTCTGGCGAACGTATGACCGTTTGCATCTGCGCGAAGAAGAGCTGTTTGAGCGGCACGACCTGACCCCGCAGCAGTACAACGCGCTGCGGCTGTTGCGGGGCGAAAGCTCCGGCAAGCTGGCCACACTGGCTCTGGCCGCCCGGCTGGTCTCGCGAGCGCCGGACATTACCCGGCTGGTCGACAAGCTGGAAGAGCGGGGGCTGATCGAGCGCGAGCGCCCCTCGGACAACCGCCGCATGGTGCTGATCGGTCTGACCGAGAAGGGCCGGACCTTGCTCACCGAGCTGGACGAGCGGGTTCGCGAGTGCCATGTCCGTCAGTTGGGGCACCTGTCGCAGGACCAACTGCAGCAGTTGATCGGCCTGTTGCAGTCGGCCCGCCGCGTGCACGAAGAGCCGGGCAGCCACTGGATGCCGGCGGTATAATGCCGCGGACCGCCGCACGAGTACCGCTCTGCGGGGGGGCCGCGCAGGCAGGTCGCACGCTTTTTTTCCGCGGGTCGAGGTGTCGATGAGTGCCGAAAGACGTGTCTTGCCCGAGGTCGCCAGCTACAAGTCCAGCACCGGAGTGCGGATCTACTCGATCGCTTGCGACGCGTTTCCCGGCCTGATCGCCAACATCTATCTGCTGCTCGAGGCCGGACCGCCGACGCTGGTCGACACCGGCAGCGGCTTTGGCGACGCCAACAAACAGCTGCTGGCCGGGCTGGAAAAGATCCGCGCGGACTTTGACGAGCCGATCGCACTGGCCGACATTCGCCGCATCGTGCTCACGCATGGCCACATCGACCACATCGGCGGCCTGACCTACCTGCACCGCAAGTTGCCCAAGGTCGAGATCGCGATCCATGAGCTCGACCTGCGCATCCTGACCAACTATGAAGAGCGGGTGGCGGTGGCCAAGAAGACCTTCCGCGCGTTCTTGCAACAGGCCGGCGTCGAGAAGGATTTGCTCCCGGCCTTCATGGATATCTACGGTTACTCCAAGAAGAACGTGCATTCGCTGCCGGTCACGCACCCGCTGGTCGACGGCCAGGTGCTCGACGGACTGCGGTTCATCCACACGCCGGGACATTGTCCGGGGCAGGTCTGCATCGGCCTGGGCAACGTGGTGCTCAGTGCGGACCACATCCTGCCAGAGATCACCCCGCACCAGGCGCCCGAGAGCATCATGCCCTACACGGGCCTGGGTCATTACCTGGAGTCGCTGGACAAGATGGCGCACACCGGCGGCTTTGACCTGGGCCTGGGAGGTCACGGCCCGCCGATCCGCGAGTTTTACAAGCGCGTGGCCGAAATCCGCGACAGCCACATCCGCAAGCTCGACAAGATCAGCGTGATCATTCGCGACTCGCCCGAGCCGCTCACGACCAGCCAGATCTCCAAGCAGCTCTACACGCACGTGATGGGATTTCACACGCTGTTGGCGTTGGAGGAGGTGGCGGCGCACGTTGAGTATCTGTATCAGCACGGCAAGCTGGCCATCGCCAACCTGGACCAATACCAGAGCGAAGGCAACCCGGCGATCCGCTACGTGCTGGCCTGAGCTGCCCCGCTTTCGAATTCTCGCGCCTTCGTCCTCGCCCCTCGTGGGAGAGGACAGGCTTGCGCCAGCAAGCCAGGTGAGGGGGCGAACTGCCGTATAATCCTTAACCTGCAACGCCGGCCTCGTGTGCCTGCGGCACCCAGACGCCCGCGGCGTCTGGGCCACCCGCCAACCTGGACCAATACCAACCCGGCGATCCGCTACGTGCTGGCCTGAGCTGCCCACAGGCCCGTCACCCTCGTCCTCTCCCGAAGTGGGAGAGGACGGTCTTGCAACGCAAGGCGGGTGATGGGCGAATTGCCGTGAGACTTGGCGCTCGGATGCGCTCAGACCGCGATGGCCTTGAACGACGAAATGATGTCGTTCGGAATACCGGCCGCGACGACCCAGTCGTAATAGCCGGGACCGAGGTCCCAGGACCTGCCGCCGAAGTCGCGGTGCTCGTAAAACCGCCAGACGCCCGACACGACAATGATCGCCGAGACCTTGTCGTTCCAGAAATCGCCGACGTAGCCCCAACCAAGGTTGGAGCGCCACTCGGCGCCGCCGTAGTTGCGGTGCTCGTACAGAACCACCTCGGGCATGTGGGCCCCGGCTGCCGCCGGCGCCGCCACGGCCAACTGCTCGTCCGCCAAACTCGCGCCCGCCAACTTCGATTCACCGCTCATAGCAAGCTCCTCGCAATGAAGTGACCTCAGGGATCGTTCAAGACGACGCGCCGCCCCGCCGGCCGCGTGCATACGCAGCCGGGCCGCATGAGGGCACGCCAGAGATAGGCCCAGGCGAAGAACATGTCCAGAATGGCAGAGCGGGCAGTGACAACTGTCTGTCACTGAGAGGGTGGGGGCCTCCGAGGGCGCGGCCAGCCCGGCGAGAACGCGACGTCGTTCAGATAGCCGCCTTTAGCGCCTGCGGCACCCAGACGCCTGCGCCGTCGGGGCCACCCGAACACTCGATACTACTTCTCCGCCTCCAGGCTCTTGCGCGACTCGGCCAGGGCTTGCTTGCCCGCCGCGTCGAGAGTCGGAAACTTCAGCTTTAGCGATTCCAGCTTGCGAACGATGAAGTTGGCGACCGCCAGCCGGGCAAACCATTTCTGGTCCGCGGGGATCACGTGCCAGGGCGCGACCTCGGTGCTGGTGTGGCTGAGCATGTCCTCAAAGGCCTGCGCGTAGTCGTCCCAGTAGGCCCGCTCCTTGACGTCGGCGGCCGAAAACTTCCAATGCTTCTCGGGCGAGTCCAATCGGTCGAGAAATCGCTTCTTCTGCTCCTCCTTGGAGAGATGCAAGAAAAACTTCATGACCTCGATGCCATTGCGCACCAGGTACTGCTCAAACTCGTTGATCTCTTCGTAGCGCGACGCCCAGAACTTGTCGCTCTTCTTGCCGGGGATGTGTTGCCGCTCAAGCAACGCCGGGTGGACCCGCACGACCAGCACCTCTTCGTAGTATGAGCGATTGAAGATGCCGATGTTGCCGCGCGGGGGAATCGCTTTGGCATAGCGCCATAGGTAGTCGTGGTCGAGCTCCTCCTCAGACGGCACTTTGAAGCTCGTTACCTGGCAGCCGGCCGGGTTCAATCCGGACATGACGTGTTTGATCGTGCCGTCTTTGCCCGCCGCGTCGATGCCTTGCAGAATCACCAACAGCGCGTAGGTGTTCTGCGCCGCCAGCCGGGTCTGCAAGTCGGCCAGCGATTTCACATCGCTTTCCAATTTCTCGGCTGCCTCGGCCTTGGTCAGATCCGTGCCGTTGGCGGTCGGATAATCCTTTAGCTTGATCGACTTGCCGGGCGGCGCCAGCAGCTTGTCAAAGTTCATCGGTCGCCTCCTCGAGCGTTGTGCGGGCACGGTGACATCACGACACCGGCGCCAACTTGCCGTTGTCGGTCGCCAGTCGGCGCCATGGTTGAGCGCGACCCTCGACCGGCGGGCGGCAGTGATCCGGATAGAACAGATGGGCCAGGATCTCCAGGCTGTCCACCAAACGCGGCCCGGAACGATTGAAGTACGCGTTGCCGTCGACGGCAAACACCCGACCTTCTTTCACGGCGTCCAGTTGCTGCCAACCCTCGAAGCCCGGCAGGACCTGCGCCTCGACGATCGCCCGCGACAGGTCGAACCCGCAGGGCATGATCACGATCACCTGCGGGTCGTAGTCGACAATTTGCCGCCAGTCGGCGTAGCTGCTGTGCACGCCGGCCCGAGTAAGGCCCGGCGAGCCGCCGGCCATCTGCACCAGCTCGGGCATCCAATTGGCGGCGACCATCGGTGGCTCGATCCACTCCAGGCAAATCACCCGGGGCGGATGGTTGCCCGACAACTGCGCGCAGCGAATCTGCGCGGTCAAGAGCCTGAGGTTCAGACTCGTTTTGACCAGCAGCGTGTTGACGTGCTCGCCGGTCGCCTGGCCGATCGTTTCGATATCTGACAGCACATCCAGGACCGAGGTCGGATTGAGCGCCAGGATCTGCGTGCCGGCCAGCGCCGGCGTATTTCGCACGGCCGTCTCCACGTCTTCGTAGCGCACGGCGCAGACGTCGCACTGGGCCTGGGTGATGATCAGGTCGGGCTTGAGGGCCGCCAGCCGTTCGACGTCGATTTCGTACAGCGCCGACGTGTTGCCGGCCAGAGAGCGAACCTGGTCGTCGATCGCCCGACTGTTGGCGGCGGCGTCTACCAGCGAGCGAGTCAGCCGAGGCTTCTGGGACACCTCGGGCGGATAGTCGCACTCGTGACTTACGCCCACCACCCGATCACCCAACTCCAAGAGGTAAAGAATCTCCGTCGCGCTGGAGATGAGCGACACGATACGCTGGGCGGTGGCCATGACCGGCAGCTTACCACCGTGTGGGGCGCGGGCTCAAGCGCCGGCAGGTTGACCCAGCTGGGTCCACCGCCCTACCCTTATCGTTGGACAGCCGCTTCTCGCACGCGAGGGTTTGGACCGATGAAGATGTTTGTGGCCGGCAATTGGGTCGACAGACCCCTGCAAATCGAGGTTCGCAATCCGTTTGATGCGACCGTGATCGACACCGTGCCCAAGGCCACGGCGGCCGACGTCGAGGCAGCGCTGGCCGCGGCCGTCGAGGGCGCCCGCGTGATGCGTGACCTCGGCGGACACGAGCGATGCAAGATCCTCAAGCGCGCGGCCGAACTGGTCGGCCAGCGGCAGGAGAAGCTCGGCCGGCTGATCAGCACCGAGGAAGGCAAGATCCTGGCCGAGGGTCAGTTGGAAGTCTCTCGCTCGCGCGAGACTATCGAGCTGTCCGCCGAGGAGGCCAAGCGGCTGACGGGCGAGGTCCTGCCGCTGGACGGCGCGCCGGGCGGAACGGGTAAGCTGGGCTTCACGCTCCGCGTGCCCTGCGGCGTGGTGGCAGCGATCACGCCGTTTAACTTTCCGCTTAACCTGGTCTGCCACAAGGTTGCGCCGGCCCTAGCGGCCGGCAATGCCGTGGTGCTCAAGCCTGCCAGCGACACGCCGCTGTCGGCCCTGGCCCTGGTCGAGATTCTGCTGGAAGCCGGCTTGCCGCCGCTGGCCATCTCGTGCCTGACCGGCTCGGGCGCGACCATCGGCATGGCGCTGGCCGCCGATCCTCGGGTGCGCAAGATCAGCTTCACCGGCAGCCGTGACGTCGGCGAGCAGATCTGCAAGGTGGCCGGCATCAAGCGGGTGACGATGGAGCTAGGCTCCAACAGTCCACTGATTGTCATGCCCGACGCCGACTTGACCAAGGTGGCCCAGGCCACGGCGGCCACCGGCTATGCCAATGCCGGGCAGGTCTGCATTTCCACGCAGCGGCTGATCGTGCTCGACAAGGTCTATGACGAGGTGCTGTCCGCAGTGGCTCCCGCCGTGCGGGCCATCACCGTGGGCAATCAATTGGACGAGCAGATCAAGATGGGCCCGATGATTCGCGAGGACGACGCGAAACGGGTCGAGCGCTGGGTCGGCGAGGCCGTCGCCGGCGGGGCTCGAGTGGTTGTCGGCGGAAAGCGCCACGGCACGCTGTTTGAGCCTACCTTGCTGGCCGAGGTCGACCCGCGAATGAAAGTCAGTTGCGACGAGTTGTTTGGCCCGGCGGTCGCCGTCTCCCGGGCCGCTTCCATCGACGAGGCCATCGCCATTGCCAACGACGGTCCCTACGGCCTGGCGGCGGGCATCTTCACCGAGAATCTCGGCTGGGCCATCGACTTTGCCCGACGGGTCGAAAGCGGCAACCTGCACATCAACTGGGGGCCACAATGGCGCGCGGACCTGATGCCCTATGGCGGGCTCAAGGAAAGCGGCTTCGGCAAAGAAGGCCCCAAGTACGCGATCGCTGAGATGACCGAACTCAAGACCGTGGTGATCCACGGCGTGTAGTTTGATCGCCAGTGTCAGCTACGATCAGCTCTCGGTCGACGGTTCCGCTGTGGGTGCCGCTGGCTCAGCGGGCGCCGCACTCTCCACTGGCTTGGTCTCGGCGGGCTTGGCCTCGGCAGGATTGTTTTCTTCCGCGGGCGCTCGCAGGCTCGGCGGCAGGGGCCGGCCAGTGAAGCTCAGCTGCGCTTCCAGCACGTCGCGCAGGATGAACGTCGGCGGAAACGGCTCGTCCAGCTGGTGCAATATGGCCCGATAATGGTCGATCGATGAGCTCAGCTCGTCGACCAGGCTGGGATCGGTGCGCATCACGGGGTTGGCATCCAGCACGCTGCGCCATTTGACCATACCCTCGTCGTAGAGTTGTCGCGCCTTGCCCAAATCGGCGTCGAGGAAGGCCTGATCGGCGTCGTAGATCTTCTTGCGGGCTTCGAGCGTATCGTCCTGGGGCTCGATCTGGCAGCGGCGTTGCCAGTAGGTGTAGTTGACGATGTCGCGCTCATTGTCGATGGCGCGGGCGATGAACTCGGCATTGGCGGCGTCTTCGGCGGCGCGCAAAGCCTCGGCGTGCTTGTCGCCCTGGATACGATCGGCGATCTCCAGAGGCATGACTTGCAGGCTATCCTCGATCATGGCGACCAACTGGCGTTGCTCGTCAGTCCGCTCCTCGGGCGCGGCGTTGTAGGCCTCGCGCTGCGGCTTGTCGAGCGCCGCGATCTTCTCCAGCTTGATCTGATCGACCAGCCCGGCGGGAGTCAGCTTCTCCAGTTCGGCGCGGGCCTGCTTGGCCGTTTCGTCGAACCGCTCTTTGTCGGCCAACCGCACGAACATGTTGTACTGCGTGGGCAGGTCGCGGTTGGAGAACTGCTCCCACGAATCGGCCGCGCGGCGCCAGGCGTTGCGGGCAACCTCGCCAAACGTGCCCTCCTCCTCCAGCGCTTCGCAGTAGTTGATCAGGCACATCGGGGCGTGCGAGTGAAACAAGAGCGGCGACTTGCCGCGAATCGGCACGCCTTCCTGGTCGACCATCTTCTCGGCGTCGACCAGCCACTGCCGGCCGACCAGCCAATTGTCGCGCTGGCTGCGGGGCAGCGAGCCATTGAAGTCGTCGTCCTCGCGAAACAAGCGGCGAAACTGCACGTGCTCGTCGGCCTTGCCGATCTTCTGCGCGATCGTCATGCCGATCTCGGACATCAGCCGCGGCTCGCGGGTGTTGTATTTCGTCCCTTCCTTGAGAAAGTCGATGCCCTTGATGACCCAATAGTAACGGTCGTGGTAGTCGTCGAACTCGACCGAGATGTTGTAGGAGAGGTTCCAGCCCTGATAGATCCAGACGCTGATGAAATTGGGCTGCAGCTTGGCGATCTGCTCGAGCGTGGCCGAGAGACTGGTCCAGTCTTCGCGCTTGCGGTAGTCGTTGGCTTTTTCCCAGAGGACGTTGGCCGCCACGCCGCGCAGGCCCAAGGTGGCCAGCTTAATGGTTTCGCTGGCCGGGTCGATCTCGCCGAGCGCAGCCTGGCTGAGCTGGTTTTCCTCGCGCATTTGCGCCAGCACACCCCCTTGCGACTCGGTCGTGGCCGGCTGGCTGAGCCAGGACAACGGCAACAACAATGCCGCGATCGCGCAGGCGTAAATGATCTTGCGAATAAATCGAGAGCGCTGGTTCATCGCGCGACCTCGCGGGTTCTCAGGAAGAAGTAGCCAATCAATGACATCGCCGCCACGTATCCCAAGCCCGAAACCACCTGCACGCCGATCACGTCCCAGGGAATATCAAACCCATGGGCCACGTATTCCACGTCGCTGAAGCGGCGGAAGTCCGGCAGTAGACTGGTCATGGCCTGCATGAAGAACATGAACACGTTGTCCAGAATCTGCACGACGTCGCGCGTCAGACCCGGCTCGAGCTGCGTGGTCACGTTTTGCTGTTGCAGGATGCGGACCATCGACTCGATCGGTCCACCCCCCTCCACCGTGCCGACCGCCACGCCATAAACAAACTGCGTGAAGAAGCCCAACACCAGCGCGGCCAGCGTGGCCATCATCGCCACCGCTCCGCTCAGAAACGTGCTGAACATCACGCCGAAGCTGGTGACCAAGAGCATCTGCACCCAGATGCCGAGATAACTCTTGATGAAGTTCATCGTGAACGACGCGTCGCGGGCCCGCAGGTAGATATCCGGCAAAGCCACCCCGAAATATTGAGAGTCGTCGAGGCATTGCAAGACGATCTCCAGTTGGCCGTCTGGCGCCAGGTCGTCGAACAGGTCGATCGGCTTGCCGGCGGGGTCGGTCAGCGAGCGCGGAATCTGGAGCTGGTCGGTCTCAAAGTCCCTGGCCGTAAACGTGTTGATCTTGCTTGACAGGCCCGTGCGGGGATTCTTCAGCACGATGCTGCCCAGAATGCCCTTCTCGATGTCCCCCTTGTGCGAGCGAAACACGCGAATGGTCATCTCCAGCGGCAAGCCGTCGGGATAGCGCTCGGGAGTAATATCGTCGAACGTCCAGATGGCCGAGGCCAGCGTGGCGCCTTCGATGAAGCTGCGATACTTCCACTCGTTGCCGACGCTGATGCCACGCGTGTCGGCAGCGCCAAACCGGGTCTTGAACAGCAGCCGGTCGGCGTAGGCCGGCACCCGGGCGTTGAGCAGGTCCTGCGGCGGCCCGACCACGTAGGTCGTCTTGCCGTTTTCCACCCGCTCGTCAACCGTGTGCCAGTGCCCTTGCACGACGTCGGTCGCGCCGTGACCGTCGGCGTCCAGCGTGACCTGGTGTCGATGATTCTGCGCGGGGTCGGTCCGGCCGGTCGACTGCCCGCTCGACTCGCCGCCGGAGGGCGCCAGCGAGGCAACGTCGACCTCGTGCGTGTGGTTGAGCACTCGGACCACGAAGAAGTAGCTGAACAGCCCCATCACTGCCAACAGCACGGTGCCGATGGCCGAAAAGCCCAGGATGCGGCCCAGCACGATCTCGCTCGGCCGCACCGGCTTGGTGACGATCGTGTAGATCGTGTGGTTTTTAATGTCGGCCGGCAGGCTGAAGGCGCTTAAGAACAGGGCCATCAACAGCACCAGGTAGGTCGTGGCCGTGAGCACAAAGCTCAGATACAGCGTGGCCGGGTCGTTGGAACGTGTGTCCAGAAACCAGCCCGCGAACAACAGGATCAACAGGAACACGCCAAATCCGACCAGCACCCGGCGGCGCAGCGATTCTTGAATGGCCAACCAGGCCAGCGCCAGAATTCGCCGCGGCGACTGCGACAACAGGTCGCGAATCGCGGTGCGGAGCATGCGGTAGGTGACGTCGCCGCCCCCCAAGGGACCATAGCGAAACGCCGAAACCAGATATCCGACCACCAGCGCCACCAGGCCCAGCATCACGGCCGCCTGCAAGAAGAACACGAGCGCAGGACCGATCCAGTCTGCGAAAGCCGGAGGTGTGTTTTCCAGGACCATAGAACAGCAATTCTAGCGTGGTTCACTACGGGTTCGATCGTCGCCGCGGGCCGAGTGCCGCGATTGTCACGAGTCCGACTTGGCCCGGCGACCTGGCCGAGCCTCGCTATCGCGCACGATCGACAAAAACAACTCTTCCAGGGTCGTGGTCGGATTGTCCATCGTCAACACCGAGGCATGGTCGCGCTCGATGACCTGGCGAATCTCTGCCTCGCCGGCCTTGCTCAGCCCGCGGACACGAATCTGCGTCTCGTCTCGCACCTTCAACAGGCTGTCCACGCGGCCCAGCTCCTTGAGCTCGCCCTGATGCAAAATCGCGATCCGGTCGCAGACGTCCTGCACGTCGGCCAGCAAGTGGCTGCTCATCAAGACGGTCTTGCCCTGGGCTTTGAGCTTCAGGATCAAGTCCTTCATCTCCCGCGTGCCGATTGGGTCCAAACCGCTGGTCGGCTCGTCCAGCAGGATCAGCTCGGGGTCGTTAATCAGGGCCTGGGCCAGACCGATGCGGCGGGCCATGCCCTTGGAGTATTCCTTGAGCTGCCGCTTCTTGGCCCAGCCCAGCCCGACCATGTCGATCAGCGCCGCGCTGCGTTCTTTGCGGACCTTGGCCGACATGTCGAACAGCCGGCCGTAAAAGTCCAGGGTCTCTTCGGCGTTCAAAAATCGATACAGGTACGATTCCTCGGGCAGGAAGCCCAGGCGTTCGTTTTTGGAGACGTCCGTCGCGTCGCGGCCGAAGACCAGAGCCTGGCCGCTCGTGGGAAACAGCAGGCCCAACAGCAGCTTGATCGTGGTGGTCTTGCCCGATCCATTGGGGCCCAGCAGGCCAAAGATTTCGCCCTGGCGGATTTCCAGGTCCAGAGCCTTTAAGGCCCGCACTTTCTGGCGACCCCAGAAGTCACGATAAACCTTGGAAAGGTTCCGGGTTTCGACAATGACCTCAGCCGCCATGACTGTTCCTCGCCGCGAATTCAGGTAACGCCGTGTGTGAAGTAATGCAGACGTGACGCGCTAATCTGTTGGCCGACCCGCCATGGCCCCACCCCCGGAGCGGGAGGCGCCCGCGAGCGCAATCCGACCGTACCGGGTCCCCCGAGCGACCCACCGTCCGATACGCTGGCGCCGCGGGTAAAGTTCGGCGGCCAGAGCAGAAACGGCGCCCAGCACCACCCCGCGCCGGCTCCGGCGAAACAATCACTATACACCAGGGCCGCGCGGCCTTTCAAGCGCGCCGGTTGCCGCGGCCGGGGTGGCTTGATCGAGCGAAAAGTCCGCAAAACGCCCGACATCAGTGGCCGCCAGCGCCGGCTCGCCAAGACTTCGGCGGACCTTTGGAGTAAACTTTATCCGAACCCTCACTTGCCGCGTGCCGACCCAGGTCTGGGCGGTCGCCGGTGGGTCTCTATTGTCGGACGCTCTGATGGAGCCAGAAACTTCGCCGCGCCCCAGGGAGCACGTCCGATGCCGCCGTTAGTCGGCCAGCTCGACGAGCCGGCCAGCGCGTTTCTCCACAGCCGGATCGACTACGAGCGAACCTCCACGGTTCCCTACGGCCATCGCGATTTTCGGCTCGACCGGATGCGCGAGCTGTTGGCCCGCCTGGGCAACCCCCAGGACTCGCTGCCGACCGTGCATCTGGCCGGCACCAAGGGCAAAGGCTCCACCGCGGCCATGATCGCCAGCGTGCTCTCGGCCGCTGGACTGCGGACCGGTTTGTATAGCTCTCCACACCTGGATCGTGTCGAGGAAAGGCTGGCGATCGACGGAGAGCCCTGCCCCACCGACGAGCTCTCGCGGTTGATCGAGCGTTTGCGCGAGCCCGTGCTGGCCATGGATGACGTGCCGCCTCCCGACCCGCACACTTCCAACCGACCGACCTATTTCGAGGTCATCACGGCGCTGGCCCTGCTGCGGTTCGCCGAGGCCGGGGTCGACGCCGCCGTGCTCGAGGTCGGCCTCGGCGGCCGGCTTGATTCGACTAACGTCTGCCGCCCCTCGGTGTCGGTCATCACCAGCATCAGCTTTGACCACATGCAGCAGCTCGGCCACACCTTGGCAGCCATCGCCGGCGAAAAGGCGGGCATCATCAAATCCGAGGTGCCGGTGGTCAGCGGCGTTACGGCCGACGAGCCTCGCGAGGTCATTGCCGCGGTCGCCCGGGCAAACCGTTGCCGGCTGGTCGAGCTGGGCCGCGACTTCACGTTCGACTATCAGCCCCCGCGAGCCCTGGAGCGAGCGCCAGCCCACGGTCGCCTGAGCTTTCGCAGAACGGCCGCGGAGATGGAGTGCGAACTGGCCGACGTTGAGCTGAGCCTGGCCGGTCGTCACCAGGCGGCCAACGCCGCGGTGGCACTGGCCACGCTGGGCGAGCTTCGCCGATTGGGTTGGCAGATTCCCGAGCAGGCCGTGCGGCAGGGTTTGGCCACCGTCCGCTGGCCGGCCCGCATCGAGGTGCTCTCGCGGCGGCCGACCGTGGTGCTGGACGCGGCGCACAACGTGGCCTCGATCGAGGCGCTGGTGCGCGTGCTGGCCGAAAGCTTCTCGCCGGGACCCAGGCTGCTGGTGTTTGCCACGACCCGCGACAAAGACGCGCGGGGGATGCTGGCGGCGCTGTTGCCGGCGTTTGACCAGGTTATCTTCACGCGTTACCTGGAAAATCCCCGCGGCACGCCCATCGAGGAGCTGGTCGCGATTGCCGCCGAGCTGTCGCGCCAGACACCGCAGGTTTGCGCAAACCCTGCGTCAGCGTGGAAACGAGCCCAGGAGCTGGCCACCCCGGAGCATCTGGTGTGCATCACGGGGTCGTTCTTTATCGCGGCCGAGATTCAAGCCGCCATCCGCGCCCACCGGCCGTAAGTGAAATCGCCGGCACTCGCCATCGCACCTGCGAGATTAACCGTGGGGCCAATTGCGCGGACGCCACGAATCGGCCCGGCCGCCGCGGCCCGGCGAATCGCTGTCGAGCGGCGGGGGCAGCTCGCTCGAGAGGCGGCCGTCGCTGTCGCTCCACTCGTCGCGGTTCCTGTCATCACTGCTCCGCTCGTCAGCGCTCCAATCGTCAGTGCGGCGCAGTTTCTCGATCAGGGCCGTGATGTAGGGGTCGGCCCACGGCACGAGGTCGCGAAAGCCCTCGGTGCGTCGGACCGTCAACGGATCGCTAATGGCCGGAGTCTCGACCACCGTGCAGTGAATCGTGCGCGAGTTCGGGTTGTCTCGATTGATGCGGTTCCAGCGATGGGTCATGGCTCGACTCGCTCCAAGAATAGGACAGATCTAGACGGGCCGCGCGCCGGTGCAACCGTCAGGCTTACCGGGGCGGAGAAATGTTGGTAGACCCGTTAAGCAATTCGCGGGCCAAAGCCGGAGGTATTCCCGGCCGACCGAGCTGGCCCGCGGCGGGAGTGGCGGCCCCGCAACCGTTTAGGTTCACTCCCCGCCCATCAGACCACCGCCGTTCGTGCCCCGACCCAAGGCAAGAATTGCAATGCGCTTCAATCGAGACCGGGCGAATTCGCGGATATCGTGGACTTTTCCGCTCAATTGGCCGAGCGAATGTGGCGACTCGGCAACCGGTTAAGCAGGTCGGCCGGGCAATCGGGGGAGCGGCCAACGATCAGGCTGGTTTGGGCGCTGCCAGCTCTGCTCGCAACAGGTCGATCGCCTGCTCCAACTGCGGGTCGAACTGGAAGGGCCCGGCATCGCTCCCCGCCGCGGCGCCCGAGGCGTCGCCGGGCGAGGTCGGTTGCGGCGCCCGCAGGTCGCGCGCTCGCCGACCTTCGGCCAGCGCCGTCGCCTGCTTCTCGTCGAGCGTAATGGCCGAGCCCAGGTCAGGCTTCACGCCCCAGTCGTCACTGTCCTTGCTCACGCTCATGCGGTGAATGTTCTTGCCGCTGGGCCGCCAGTAGGTGGCGATCGTAAGCTTCAGCGAACTTTTGCGGGCCTCGACCGGGATCACGTTCTGCACGGTCCCCTTGCCAAAGCTGCGCTCGCCCACGATCTTGGCCCGGCCGTGATCCTGCAAGCAGGCTGCCACGATCTCGCTGGCGCTGGCGCTTTGACCGTTGACCAACACCACCAGCGGCAAGGTCTGAAACGGGCCGTCGCCCGAGGCCAACGACTCCTTGCGAATCTGAGCGTCGCGGCCGCGGGTCGTGACAATCACCGCGCCGGCCGGCAGGAACAAATCGCAAATCTGCTCGGCCGCGTCCAGCAGACCTCCCGGGTTGTTTCGCAGGTCGATGATCAACCCCCGGCAACCCTGCTTGCTGAGTTGCTGCATTGCCGAATGGAACTCGTCGACCGTCAATTCGCCAAACGAGGTGACGCGAATGTAGCCGAGTTTATCGTCGCCCGGCAGCAGGAAGTTCCAGGCGCCGTCGGCCCGACGCATGTCGCCCAGGACCGAGTCGATCTTGATCAAGGCCCGGGTCAGGTGAAACTCCAGCGGCTCGGGCGCTCCCTCGCGGGCGACGCGCAGCGTGACCTCGGTGCCCGGCTTGCCGCGCATTAGCTTGAGGCCGTCTTCCAATGTAGCCTTGCGGGTGTCTTGTTTGTCGATCCCCACGATCCGGTCGCCCGCCTTGACGCCGGCCTGAAACGCCGGGCCGCCGGGCCGGGCGCTGACCACGGTCAGACCGCGCTCGGGGTCGCTCAGCGAGACCTCGATGCCCACGCCGCCGTATTTTTGGTCCAGCGTTTCGTCAAAGAAGGTCTTCACGCTGCGGGGCAGGAACGAGGAGTAGTCGTCCAGGCGCCCGACCATGCCCCGCATCGCCCCTTCGAACAACTTCTCGTTGTCGACCGGCTCGATGTACTGGTTCTCGATGATGTCCATCGCCTCGGCCAGCCAGCGGCCGTAGGGGTTGTGCGCGGCCCGGCTGTAACAGACCAGCGAGACCAAGGTGACGGCGAACACCAGCCACAGATTGCGACGCGACATGCCAGAACTCGGCGGCGAGCGAAGAGAAACACAAGGGCCGCCCGCGGCGACCTGACTTTATCGTACCGGGCGCGCCGTGCTGGGGCAAAGTCGCAAAAAGATGTCTGACACCTTCTTAATACTCATGAGCTTCGCCGCGTTCGGCTAGCACGGGGGCCTGCTTCTGGGCGACCTGGCGGACTTGCTTGGTGGCGACCTCGTGTTGCAGCTTGGCCAGCGCCGCGTCGATGGTCATGGCGCCTAAGTCGCCGTCGATGCGGTCGCGGACCGAAACGGTGCCCTGCTCGGCGTCACGCGGGCCGACCACGAACATATAGGGGATCAGCTCCAGCTGGGCGTCACGAATCTTGGAGCCCAGCTTCTCGGCGCGAAAATCGCCCGCGACCCTGATGCCCGCCGCGCGCAGCTTGGCTTCGACCTCACGGCCGTAGCTCTCGGACTTCTCGCTCACCGACAACACGCGGACCTGTTCCGGCGCCAGCCAGAGCGGAAACGCGCCGGCAAAGTGCTCGATCAGCACGCCCACAAATCGCTCCAGCGACCCCAACGGAGCGCGGTGGATCATCACCGGGCGATGCGGCTGATTGTCGGCGCCGATGTATTCCAACGCAAACCGCTCGGTGCTGGGCAGGTTATAGTCGAGCTGCACCGTGCCCAATTGCCATTCCCGGCCCAGGCAATCGGAGACCACGAAGTCGGCCTTGGGTCCATAAAACGCGGCCTCCCCCTGCTCCACTTCCAAGTGCGGCAGGTCCATGGCGCGACAGACGGTTTCCAGCGCGTGCTCGGCCCGCTTCCAGGTCTCGTCGCTGCCGACGTACTTGTCGCTGGTCGGATCGCGAAAGCCCAGCCGCACGCGATAGTCATTCATGCCCAGCGCTTTGAGCACGGTCTGCGTCATCTCGATGCAGTTCTTGAATTCTTCGCCCACCTGCTCCTCGGTGCAGAACAGGTGCGCATCGTCCTGGGTAAATCCGCGAACCCGCGTCATGCCGCCCAGCTCGCCCGACTGCTCGTAGCGATAGACCGTGCCGAACTCGGCCAGCCGCACCGGCAGGTCGCGATAACTGCGCGGCTTGGACTTGTAGATCATGATGTGGTGCGGGCAGTTCATCGGCTTGAGGATGTACCGCTCATGCTCGTCCATCACGATCGGTTTGAACTGGCTGTCGGCGTAATAGGGAAAGTGGCCGGAGATTTCATAGAGCTCGACCCGGCCGATGTTTGGTGTGTAGACCCCTTGATAGCCGCGCTTGGTCAGCTCCTCGCGAACAAAGCCTTCCAGGATTCCGCGGATCATCGCCCCCTTGGGCAGCCACAGCACCAGGCCCGGCCCGACCAGCGCCGGATTGGTGGCGAACAATTCCAGTTGCTTGCCTAGCACCCGGTGGTCGCGGCGCTTGGCCTCTTCGACCATTTTCAGATGCTCGTCCAGTTCGGCCTGCGAAAACCAGGCGGTGCCATACAGCCGCTGCAACTGCTGGCGATTGGCGTCGCCTTTCCAATAAGCGCCGGCGATCGACAACAGCTTGAACGCGCCAATCGCGCCGGCGGATGGAATGTGCGGACCGCGGCAGAGATCCAGAAACTCTCCCTGGCGATAAAACGACAGCGTGGGGTGTTCGGCCAGACCTTCTTGAATATGCTCGACCTTGAGCGTCTGACCCAGGTCGCGGCAGATGGCCAGCGCCTTGTCGCGCGGTTCTTCCAACCGCTCGAACGGCTCGTTGAGCTTGATGATCTTGGCCATCTCGGCTTCGATCGCCGGAAAGTCCTCTTCCGACAGCGGCCGCTTCAGCTCGAAGTCATAGTAGAACCCGTTGTCGGTCGTGGGGCCGAAGGCCAGTTGCACGCCATCGAACAAGCGCATCACTGCCCGGGCCATCACGTGGGCCGCCGAGTGGCGCATGACCCCCAGCGCCTCGGAATCTTTCTTGGTGAGCAATCGCAGCGAGACCGCGCCCTCGTCGGGCAGCAACGTGTTGGCGCCGACGATCGCGCCGTCGACCACCGCGGCGAGCGTGGCTTTGGCCAGGCCCGGACCAATCTCGGCGGCGATTTCGATCGGCCGCACCCTGCGCGCATACTCACGCACCGAACCATCAGGCAAAGTGACCTTCAGCATGGAACTCCTCATGCCCTTCGTGGGGCAGGGTCGCCAAGACACGAACCGCGGACCCGGCATCGATACAAAGGATGCCCAACCTGGGGGTCGAGGTTCGAAAAAATGCGGCGGACGCTGGACGCAAAGTATAGGGCCAATGCGGCTAGGAGCAACCCAAGCTTTCGCACCGGTGCCAGCGGTGTCCGACCGGGACCGAATTAGCAGCCAAAGTCAGTATTCTGCCGCAAAACGCCGAGTATGATGGAAGGGAGACTGGCCTCAATTGACCCATCTGTCGGCCAGCGATAGACTCCCGATAGAACTTCGAGGTTCGCCCTTTCTCTCTTTCGAGCGGCCCGTGCTCAAACCGTTTCTCACCTTATTGCTCGTACTAGTACAGCTCACGGCCTGGGGTCGTGCGCCGTTGTACTTGTGTGTAAGCAGCGACGGCACGGTCTGCGTCGACCTCGGTCCTGACTTCTGCGATTGCTGCGGCCATGAACCCGGCGCCGACGGCGACCACGCCTGCTCCGCCGGTTGCGAGCATCACGACCACTCGGCGAACGATGTTTGCGGCGCACATCAAGAAGGTCAGGTCGCGGACGATTCCCTGGCGGCCGCACCGTGCGATTGCACCCACATCGGCCTGGCCGCGCGACAAGACGGGGCCATCGTCCGGGCCGACGTCGATCACGATCAGCACCAATCGTGGCTCGCATCGGCGCCACTTTGCCTGACGGCAGAACGCGTGCCCGGGTCCAACGCCTTTGCCGCGCGGACGATCGACCGCTCGCTCGCGCCCAACTGTTCTCTCGCCCTGCTGGCGACGGTCGTGCTGCGCTGTTGAGCGGCAGCTAGCAGCCCTCTGATGGCTGCACGGACCCTCATCGGTCCGCCAAGACCTGTATCTCGTTTGTAGCGTCGAGCTCATGGTTTCTTTTGTGTTGGACAGCTTGCGCGCCAGCGCGCGACAAGTTCGCCCGCCGACCGTGGAGAGAATCCGATGTCGATTGTTCAGAACGCACCGACAAACGTGGGCGCGAAACTACCCGACGTGCCGCACGCCAAGCGCTTCACGCAGTTGTTTGGCAGCTTGCCAAACCTGGCGGTGTTCGCCTTGCTGGTCGGCGTGCTCGCGCTGGGGCATCACACCGGGTGGAAGTTACCCAAGGCCTCTGAGCTGTTTGGCGCCGCGCCGACGCCGGCTGCCGATTGGTGCGGCGAGCACCTGGTGCCCGAGAGCGCCTGCGTCGAATGTCGCGACGACCTGCTGGCCAAACCGCCCGAGTTTGGTTTCTGCCGGGCTCATGGCGTGGCCGAGTGCGTGACCTGCCATCCGGAGCTGGCGCAGGTGAAGGGTCCGCCGCAGTTGCCGTCGTACGACACGGCGGCCGCGATCGGCGTGATGGCCCGGCCGACCAACAACAGCAAGAACATGCTCTACAAGCGGCGGTTGCAGTTTGCCTCGGCCGAAACGGCCACCCGCGCGGGCGTGGACGTTGACGTCGTGAGCCAGCGGCCGATGGTCGACTTTATCTCGGCCAACGGCGAGCTGACGTTCGACCCCACGCGCGTCGCGCACATGTCGTCGCGCGCTGGCGGCACCGTCGCCGCCGTCCTCAAAGCCATCGGCGACGAAGTCCAGCCGGGCGACATCCTGGCGCTGGTCGATGCCGTGCAGGTCGGCCAGGCCAAAAGCCAATTGCTGCAAGCCATCGTGCAAAAACGATTGCGGCGGGCAAACCTCGACCGCATGCAGGCCGCCGGCGAAGGCATCGCGTTGAAAGCCGTGGCCGAAGCCAAAGCCGCCTTCGAGGAGTCGGAAGTCGTCTTTATCTCCGCGCGGCAGACGCTGGTGAACCTGGGCCTGGACGTGCCCGAGGAATTTGGCGATTCAAGCGCGCAGGCCATCGCCGAGCGGCTGCGTTACCTGGGTATCTCGAGCGAGCTACTCGACAAGCTGCCCACCGAGATCCGCTCGGCCAACCTGTTTCCGGTTCGCGCACCCTATGGCGGCGTGGTCGTGTCGTCCGAAAGCGTGGCCGGCGAGGTAGTCGACACCACGACCGTGCTGTTCACCATCGCCGACCCGCGGCGGATGTGGCTGACGCTTGCCGTACGGCAGGAAGACGCCCGCTATGTGGCCCGCGACTTGCCGGTGTCGTTCCGGGCAGACGACGGGTCGAACGAGATCACGGGCCGCATCAGTTGGATCAGCCCGGCGATCGACGAGCGGACCCGCACCCTGCAAGTCCGCGTCAACCTGGAAAACCCCGAGGGCCGCTTGAAAGACAAGACCTATGGCGCGGGCCGCATCATCCTGCGCGAACAGCCCGAGGCCGTGGTCGTGCCGCGCGAGGCCGTGCAAGCCACGCGCGACGCGACGTTCGTGTTCGTCCGCGACCGCGACTACATGAAGCCCGACGCACCCAAGGTGTTTCACGTCCGCCAGGTGCGATTGGGCGCCAAGGACGGTGGCTACGTCGAGCTTCTGGCCGGCGTGCTGCCGGGCGAAGTAATCGCGACCAAGGGTGCTCCGGTGCTGCTGGCTCAATTGCTGCGCAGCAACCTGGGCGCCGGCTGCGGCTGCCACGACCACTAATAACCAGGATGCTCAAGAATGAGAGTGCCACTGGCTGTGCCAGTGCTCCCCGGCAAGCACGGAATCAAACACAAGCACTGGCAAAGCCAGTGCCACCCGACCCCGACATCATGTCTTAGCTGAGAGCTGTCCCAGTAACGCACCCCATGGATTTTCTGAACCGCATCATCGACTTCTCGCTCCGCAACCGGCTGGTGGTCTTGTTGATCACCGCGGCCGGCGCCGCGGCCGGCGTTTATTCGCTTCAGCGGTTGGATATCGACGCCTTTCCCGACACCACGCCGGTGCAGGTGCAGATCAATACCAATGCGCCGGCGCTGGGCCCCGAGGAGGTCGAACGGCAGATCACATTCCCGATCGAGCAAGCGATCAGCGGTTTGCCGGGCCTGGAGCAGATGCGATCGGTCTCGAAGTTTGGCCTGTCGCAGGTGGTCGTGATCTTTGCCGACGGCACAGACATCTACTTTGCCCGGCAGCTCATCAACGAGCGGCTGACCGCGGTCGCCATTCCGCAGGGCATCACGCGGCCCAAGATGGGACCGGTCGCCACGGGCCTGGGTGAAGTGTTTCACTACATCGTCACCGGCGCCGGCACCGACCCCACCGATCTGCGGACGATTCACGACTGGGTCATCAAGCCGCCGCTGCGCACTGTGCCGGGCACCGCCGAGATCAATAGCTGGGGAGGTTATGAAAAGCAGTACCAGATTCGCATCGACCCGGACCGGCTGATCAAGCACGGCCTGACGTTTGATGAAGTCGTGACCGCGGTGGCTCGCAACAACTTCAACGTCGGTGGCGGCAACATCTCGCAACAGAGCGGCATGCTGTTGGTGCAAGGTCTCGGCCGGGCCAGCAGCGTCGACGCGCTCAAGCAGATCGTGGTCACGGCCAAAGACGGCGTGCCGATTCGCGTGGCCGACGTGGCCGAGGTCGTCATCGGACACGAAATCCGCCGCGGCGCTGTCACGGCCGATGCCCAGGGCGAAGCCGTGCTGGGCTTGGGTTTCATGCTGGTCGGCGAAAACAGCCACCAGGTCACCCGGGCCTTAAAAGACAAACTGGCCTCGCTCTCTGCCACCCTGCCGCCGAACGTGCGGGTCGTGCCCGTCTATGACCGCACCGAGCTGGTCGACTACGTCATCGACACCGTCCGCAAAAATCTCTTTGAAGGTGGCCTGCTGGTCGTGGCAGTGCTGTTCGCCTTTCTGGGCAATCTGCGGGCCGCGCTGGTCGTGGCCACGGCCATTCCGCTCTCCATGCTGTTTGCCTTTAGCGGCATGCTCCGCTTCGGCATCGCCGCCAGCCTGCTCAGCCTGGGAGCGATCGATTTTGGCATGATCGTCGACAGCTCGGTAGTGATGGTCGAGAACTGCACCCGGCACCTGGCCGATCGAGCCAATGCCGGCAAGACCCGGCTGGAGATCATTCGCGATGCCGCGGTCGAGGTCCGCCGGCCCACGATCTTCGGCGAGCTGATCATCATGATCGTCTACCTGCCGATCCTGACACTGGAAGGGGTCGAGGGCAAGCTGTTCCGGCCGATGGCCCTGACCGTGATCTTTGCACTGATCGGGTCGATGATTCTCTCGGTCACGCTGATGCCGGTGCTGGCCAGCTTTTTGCTGCCCAAGCAGATGAGCCACACCGAGCCGCTGGTGATGCGCATCGCGCATCGCATCCACGCGCCCATCCTGCGATTTGCCATGCACCACAAGCTAGCCGTGGTGGGCTTTGCCGGCGCGGTGCTGGTCGTCGCCTTTGGCATGATCGCGCCGCACCTGGGTTCGGAGTTTGTGCCGCGACTGTCCGAGGGGGCGATCGCCATCGGCGTGGTCCGCCTGGCGGGCACCGATCTGGAAGAATCGGTCCGCTACAACACCGAGATGGAGCGGATCATTCGCGAGACGTTCCCTGACGAAGTGCAGCACGTCTGGAGCCGTATCGGCACCGCCGAGGTGGCCACCGACCCGATGGGCGTGGAGCTGACCGATATCTTCATCACGCTCAAGCCGCGCGACCAATGGACCAAGGCCCGCACCCAGGCCGAGTTGACCGAGAAGCTAGACCGCGCCCTGGCCGACCTACCGGGTCAGCGGCTGGCGTTTTCTCAGCCGATCGAGATGCGGATGAACGAGATGGTCTCGGGCGTGCGGGCCGACCTGGGCATCAAGCTGTTTGGCGACGACTTCGATCAACTGGTGAAGACAGCGCACGAGATCGAAACGGTCGTCCGCTCGATACCCGGCAATGCCGACGTCAACACTGAGCAGATCACCGGCCAGAGCGTGTTGCAGATCAAGGTCGACCAGGACCAGGTGGCCCGCTACGGGGTCTCGGCCCAGAGCGTGCTGGAGTTGGTCGAGTCGATCGGCAGCAAGCCGCTCGGCGAAGTGGTCGAGGGTCAACTGCGGTTTCCGCTGGTGGTGCGGCTGCCGGATGAGGCGAGGGCCACGCCCGAGTCGATCGGCGCGCTGCTGATCGCCACGCCGAGCGGCGAACGAATTCCGCTGGCGCGGCTGGCCAGTGTCGAGGTGGTCGAGGGGCCGTCGACGATCGCGCGCGAATGGGGTCAGCGGCGAATCACCGTCACGGTCAACGTCCGTGGCCGCGACCTGGGCAGTTTCGTTGACCAGGCACGGCAAAAGATTGCCCAGCAGGTCGCGCTTCCCGCGGGCCGCTACCGCATCGAATACGGTGGCCAGTTTGAGCACCTGGAGCGGGCCCGGCAGACGCTGCTGATCGTGGTGCCGGTGGCGCTGGCGCTGGTGTTCACGCTGTTGTATTTCACCTATCGCAACGTGGTCGACGCGTTGCGGGTGTTCACAGGCATTCCGTTCGCCTGGGTCGGCGGCATCTTTGCGCTGTGGCTGCGCGACATGCCGTTTTCGATCTCGGCCGGCGTCGGCTTTATCGCCATGAGCGGCGTGGCCGTGCTGGACGACATGATCCTGGTCTCGACGATCCGCCAACTGCGGTCGCGCGGGCTGTCGCTGGACGACGCCGTGACCCAGGCCGCAATCACGCGGCTGCGGCCGGTGCTGATGACCACGCTGGTGGCCAGCCTCGGTTTTCTGCCGATGGCGCTCAGCGAAGGCATGGGCGCCGAGGTGCAGCGGCCGCTGGCCACGGTCGTGATCGGCGGCGTGCTGGGCGCCATGATCATGTCGCTGTTGGTGCTGCGGGTCTTGTACGTGCTGTTCAACTTTCACCGCACAGACCCGGCTGAAAAAGTCGCGCCGGCTGAGAACGTCGCGCCGGCCGACAAGGTCGAGACCTCCGACGAGTCGCGGGCTGAACCTTTGATTGCTTCAACTCCCTGACCTCATGAAAGATTTACGGAGGAACTCATGCGAATTAATTGTGTTATTGCCTGGTGATGGCGAGCGCGTTGACGGTGGCTGCCGGTTGTGGCCAAAGCGTCAGCAGCGAGAAAGCGGCCGAAGCGGCGCCGACCGCCGGGACCGAAACGGGGGCGACCAAGACGGCGGCCGCTCACACGCACGACGGCTGGTGGTGCAGTGAGCACGGCGTGCCGGAAGAGGTCTGCGGCCAGTGCAACTCGAAGTTGGCGGCCGATTTTCAGAAGAAGGGCGATTGGTGCCAGCAGCACGACCGACCCGACTCGCAATGCTTCGCCTGCCATCCCGAGCTAGAGGCCAAATTCGCCGCCCAGCACGAAGCCAAGCTAGGCACGAAGCCGCCGAAACCGACGATGTAATCAAGGCAGGTCGCGGCCGAATTTCCGCAAGTGCAGCACGTCGGCCGGCAGATCGACCGTCGGCGAAGGCGAGCGACCCTTGACGCAGGGACAATCAGAAGTCAGATTTGATGGTTCGGCTGACTGCCCCAGGGCGGAGAGCCGAACGAGGGCGATTAGCTCAGTTGGTTAGAGCACTAGCTCGACAAGCTAGGGGTCACA
>Ga0163144_10003527_pt1 | contig 35583 bp, 27 predicted proteins | sample OliLak19BULKMAT1_FD_123175 | JGI IMG/M metagenome (GOLD analysis project Ga0163144, IMG submission 123175) | Freshwater microbial mat bacterial communities from Lake Vanda, McMurdo Dry Valleys, Antarctica - Oligotrophic Lake LV.19.BULKMAT1 | ecosystem: Environmental > Aquatic > Freshwater >...
CGCCTTTAAATGTGTAGCCGTCTTTAACTGTTTGCAAAAAAATTGCTTTATCTGCCATAGAATGAATTTATTGGAAATGCGAAACGCATCAAAATAATTATTCATTTGCTCAAAACGCCTGCGATTACATTAGTAAATGTTGACGATTTATCAAAGCTGAAAGATGAAACGCTGGCTAAACGTGAAGCCGAAGTGCCGAAGGCAAAAGAAATCATTAATGAGCATACAACAGAATTTTTAGACTGGTACCAGATGCGCAGACATGTACCGGTGTTGAAAGCTGTGAAAACAAAGTTGAAAGAAATTCATAATTCCCCATTATATATAACTTTGCCTCATCAGTCAACCGAAAAGATTTGCCCCGATGAAAAAATTCAACGGGTGATCAATGGTATGGCTTCTAAAATGAAAGAGCAAAACCAAAAAGGCTGTCATTATATTGAAGCCATCAATGAGTTTATTGCTACTGGTACGAATTAACAATGGGAACAATACTCCGGATCGGAACAAGGGAAAGTCAATTAGCAGTATGGCAGGCAACACAGGTAAAAGAGTTGCTGGCTAAGTATGGTTTTGAATCAGAACTGATTTACATCAAAAGTGAAGGTGATATTGATTTAGTAACGCCCTTATATGAAATGGGTGTACAGGGAATTTTTACAAGAAGCCTTGACATTGCATTACTCAACAATACAATTGATATTGCTGTTCACTCCATGAAAGATGTTCCTACACAATTGCCAAACGGAATCATACAGGCTTCTGTATTAAAAAGAGGGCCGGTGAAAGATTTGCTGGTGTGGAAAGGCGAATGGTCAATGGTGAATGGTGAATGGTCAATACCCGGCAAAGCAGCACTACAAATAGCAACCAGCAGTGTCAGAAGAAAAGCACAATGGCTGAATAAGTTTCCATCTTCACATATACATACACTAAGAGGTAATGTAAATACAAGATTGAAAAAGTTACAGGAAGAAAATTGGGATGGGGCGATTTTTGCGGCAGCAGGTTTAGAACGAATAAATCTTCGTCCTGAAAATTCAATTGAACTGGATTGGATGTTACCTGCACCTGCACAAGGAGCAATCATGGTTGTTTGCAGAGAAGATGATAACGTTGCATTGGATGCATGTGTACATTTCAATAATGCTGATACAGCTTTCTGTACAAAGATCGAACGTAATTTTTTGAGAGCATTATTGGGCGGTTGCTCAACTCCTATTAGTGCATATGCAGAAATAAAAGATGATGCAGTTCATTTTAGTGGAAATATTTTTTCACTTGACGGAAAGCAGAAAGCAGAATTTGAGACATCTGTTCCGGTAGTAGAAGCAAGTGACTTAGGTATTTATGCTGCAGAAGAATTATTAAAAAATGGCGGACAACAAATAGCAGACAGCATTAGAAATAACACTTTATAAAATAAAAACATCTCAGTTTGGAGATATTCAACTGCCGATGTGTAAGAATAAAAAACAAAACATTATACAAAAGCACCGCTCCCTGTGATGATGGAGAGGGAGAAGGAGGGTGAGGCTTATGCAGGAAAATAAGATCAACATATTATCTACACGACCTTTGACTGCATCATTGGTAGGGGAAGCGGATACTGCAGGTATTACTATTGATGAATTATCGTTCATTGAAACAGAACCTGTGGAGGATATTGTAGTGCAACAGGAAATTGAACAGGCTTATCTCCGGTCAGCCACTGTGGTGTTTACCAGTATGAATGCAGTAGATGCAGTGGTTACATGGCAGGATGGACAACAACCCGACTGGGTGATCTATTGTATTGGCAATACAACCAAACAACTGGTGAAAGAAAATTTTGGTGTCAACAGTGTTGCAGGAACGGCAGGATCAGCGGCTGAATTAGCAGAAAAGATTGTGGAGGAACATGATATTGAAGAAGTCATCTTTTTCTGTGGAGATCAACGCAGGGAAGAATTACCAGCTATTCTTAGCAACAACAATATTGATGTACAGGAGATCGTAGTGTACCAAACAATTCCTGTTCATCACAAGATTGAAAAAACATACGCTGGTATTTTATTCTTTAGCCCCAGTGCCGTTGAAAGTTTTTTTTCGAAAAACAAACTGCCCGGGCAAACAATTTTGTTTGCCATTGGTAATACTACTGCAACAGAAATTAAAAAGTTTACAAATAACAAGATCATCATCAGTGAAGAACCGGGAAAAGAAAACCTGGTAAGACAGATGATAGAATTCTTTTCGTGACGAAACAACATACAGAATGACAGCACTCAAAAACGACTTATTATTAAAAGCACTCAGAGGAGAAACGGTTGAACGCCCGCCCGTATGGATGATGCGCCAGGCAGGAAGATATTTACCCGATTATATTAAGCTGCGGAAGAAATATGATTTCTTCACCCGTGTGCAAACACCGGAACTTGCAACAGCCATTACTTTACAACCGGTTGACCAGGTTGGTGTAGATGCTGCTATTATCTTCAGTGATATTTTAGTAATTCCACAAGCAATGGGTTTAGAAGTATTGATGGAAGAAGGGAAAGGGCCATCATTGCCTAAAACAATTGCTATACAAAAAGATATTGATGCATTGATCACAAACGGAGCAGAAGAAAGTTTGAAGTATGTGTATGATGCATTGAGCTTAACAAAAAGAGAATTGAATGGTCGTGTTCCCTTGATTGGTTTTGCTGGTGCGCCATGGACCATACTTTGTTATATGGTGGAAGGAAAAGGAAGTAAGACATGGGATAAAGCCAAGCAGTTTGCATACACACAACCTGCAATGGCACATCAACTGTTACAGAAGATCACAGATATAACAATTAGCTATTTAAAACATCAAGTGAAAGCGGGTGCCGATACGGTGCAGGTATTTGATAGTTGGGCAGGTGCGTTAAGTCCGGCTGATTTTAAACTATTTGCACAACCATACTTATTCCAGATCGCCGAAGCATTGAAAGATGATGCACCGGTTATTTTGTTTCCGAAGGGAAGCTGGTATGCATTGAAAGAAATCAGTGAAAGTGCAGCAAGCGGTGTTGGAATTGACTGGTGTATTACTCCCCAGTTTGCAAGAGAGCTCACCAACAACAATATTACTATTCAAGGTAACTTTGATCCATCGAAATTGTTAGCACCAATTCCTGAAATAAAAAAAGCAGTGAAGGAAATGATTGATGCATTTGGTACACAGCGATACATTGCAAATTTAGGACATGGTATTACACCCAATGTACCTGTTGATCATGCAAGAGCATTTGTTGATGCGGTGAAAGAATACAAGTCGTGAATGGTGAATAGTCAATGGTGAATAAAATACAAACACTCCCATTGACCACTCACCATTCACCATTCACATTCATATGAACGTTAAAGAAAACTGGATAAGCTTCATTCATGATCTGCAAAACAGAATCTGTTCTGCCTTGGAAGAAGTGGATGCCAAAGCAACTTTTTTTGAAGATACATGGGAACGCCCCGAAGGTGGCGGTGGCAAAACACGTGTTATTGCCAATGGTAACGTGTTTGAGAAAGCTGGTGTTAATACATCCATCGTGTTTGGCGATGTAACCGATGCAATGCGAACACAACTGAAGATCGATGGTGCTAAATGGTTTGCCTGTGGACTAAGTTCGGTGATTCATCCCATCAATCCTTTTGTACCAACGGTGCATTGCAATTACCGCATGTTTGAGTTGTACAATGAAAAAGATGAAGTGATCGACAGATGGTTTGGCGGCGGCACCGATCTGACTCCGTATTATTTATTCGAAGAAGATGCAAAACATTTTCATCAAACCTATAAAAATGTATGCGATGCATTTGATGCATCATTTTATCCTAAGTTCAAAAAAGAGTGTGATAACTATTTTGTAAACTGGCATCGCAATGCAGAACGCAGAGGTATTGGTGGAATCTTTTATGATTATCAAAGGGAAGACACGGCCCCCTTTAATTCCCCCAAAGGGGAAAAACCCAATGCACAAACCTCACTTGTTCAAGATGCTGATAATTCTTTAAACTCAATGACAGGTGAGGCAGGTGCGCAGATGGCCCCCTCAACCGGAGGGGGTCGGGGGGAGGCCTTCTGGATTGAGTTTGCAAAAGCTTGCGGCAATGCATTTATTGATGCCTACATTCCCATCGTTGAAAAAAGAAAGAGTACAAACTACACAACAGAAAATAAATACTGGCAGGAAATACGCAGAGGCAGATATGTTGAATTTAACTTAGTACACGACCGTGGTACCTTGTTCGGTTTAAAAACCAACGGACGTATTGAAAGTATATTGATGAGCTTACCTCCTACTGTTCGGTTTGAATATAATTATCAACCTGCGTTTGGCAGTGAAGAATATAAATTGCAGGAAGCTTGTTTGCATCCTAGAGAATGGTTGGCTGAAGTAAGTGAAGAAGAAAGAAATGCATGGGCTAAAAGATCTAACTCTTGTTAAACGAATACAACCCCGAAAGCGGTTGCAAACCCTGTCGGCGGTTGTGAGAAATAAATTAAATAAAGCATTATGCATCTGCAAAGAAGAAACAGGATCACTCGTAAATCAGAAGCAATCAGAAGTCTTGTGAGAGAAACTATTCTCACTCCCAATGACTTTATTGTTCCTTTATTTATTGATGAAGGAGAAAATGTAAAAACAGAAATTGCATCCATGCCCGGCTACTACCGTAATAGTTTAGATGTAACGGTGAACGAAGTAAAAGAATTATGGAACTTGGGTTTGAGGAGTGTGTTGCTCTTTGTAAAATCAAAAGACGAATTAAAAGATAACACGGGCAAAGAAGCCTGGAATAAAGATGGGCTGATGCAACGCAGCATCAAAGCCATTAAAGATGCTGTGCCGGAAATGTATGTGATGACAGATGTAGCATTGGATCCTTATTCATCTTATGGTCATGATGGTATTGTGAAAGATGGACAGATCGTTAATGATGAAACGGTTGAAGCGTTGGTGAAGATGAGTATCAGTCATGCAGAAGCCGGAGCTGATATGGTTGCACCAAGCGACATGATGGACGGACGTATCGGCGCCATCAGAAAAGGTTTGGAAGAAAATAATTTCATCAACACAGGTATCATGAGCTACAGTGCAAAATATGCATCTTGCTTTTATGGTCCTTTCCGTGATGCATTGGATAGTGCTCCGGGCTTTGGTGATAAGAAGACTTATCAAATGGATTATGCAAATCGCATTGAAGCCATTAAAGAAACAATGATGGATGTGGAAGAAGGAGCTGATATTGTAATGGTAAAACCAGCGTTGAGTTATTTAGATATCATTCGTGAAGTAAAGAATGCAGTGAACGTTCCTGTAAGTGCATATAATATCAGCGGTGAATATGCAATGATCAAAGCAGCAGCAGAAAAAGGCTGGATCAATGAAGACAAAGCGATCATAGAAGTATTGACTTCTATCAAGCGTGCAGGTGCAGATCTGATCGCCACTTATTTTGCAAAAGACTTTATAAGAATTATTGGTCAATAGGGCATAAAGGCACTAAGCTTCTCACAAGTCAGGCCGCTCATAGCGGCCAGACTTAGCAGCAACTTCATCAATCTAAAACTTTCTGCCTTAGCGCCTTTGTGGCAAAAACAAACGACGATGTACGAAAAAAGTAAAGAACTATTCGAACGGGCACAGAAAAGTATTCCGGGTGGAGTGAATTCACCTGTACGTGCATTTAAAAGTGTAGGTGGTACTCCTTTGTTTATGCAAAAAGCAAAAGGTGCTTACATGCATGATGCAGATGGTAATCAATACATCGATTTTATTGCTTCATGGGGACCAATGATCCTTGGTCATGCACATGAACCCATTGTAAAAGCCATCCAGGAAAAAGCAGTTGATTCCACTTCTTTTGGTGCACCAACTGAATTGGAAATAGATATGGCTGAACTCATTCTTAGCATGGTACCGAATGTTGACATGATCCGCATGGTAAGCAGCGGTACAGAAGCATGTATGAGTGCAGTTCGCCTGGCAAGAGGTTATACAGGTAGAAATAAGATCATCAAGTTTGAAGGACATTATCACGGTCATGCAGATTCATTTTTAGTAAAAGCAGGAAGTGGTGTTGCTACGTTTAATATTCAAACAGTACCAGGTGTTACAGCAGGTGTAGCAAATGATACATTAACAGCCGCATTCAATAATGTGGATGCTGTAATGAAATTAGCAGCCGAGCATAAAGGAGAAATCGCTGCCATCATTGTAGAACCTGTTGCAGGTAACATGGGTTGTATTTTACCCCAAGCAGGTTTTCATGAAGGATTAAGAAAGCTGTGTGATGAAGAAGGCATCGTTTTCATCTTTGATGAAGTGATGACCGGTTTCCGTTTAGCGCCCGGTGGCGCACAGGAACTTCTCGGCATCAAAGCTGACCTTGTTACTTACGGAAAAGTAATTGGTGGTGGTATGCCTGTTGGTGCATTCGGCGGTAAGAAAGAAATCATGCAGCACATTTCACCACTTGGCAATGTTTACCAAGCGGGAACATTAAGCGGCAATCCTATTGCGATGATTGCCGGTTATACATTATTGACTGAATTAAAAAACAATCCTTCTATTTATAAAGAACTCGAAGAGAAAACAATTTACCTGCGTAATGGATTGAATGAAGTATTGAAAGCATGGGGGCAACCTTATGTCATCAATCAACTTGGGTCTATGATCAGTGTTCATTTCAGTGATCATCCGGTTGTTGATTTTGCAACTGCAGCATCGGCTAATAATGATTTATTCAAAAAATATTTTCATGCAATGTTGAAGCGTGGTGTGTATCTACCCCCTTCTGCATTTGAAAGCTGGTTCCTCAACAATGCATTAACGTACGAGGATCTGGACAAAACAATTCAAGCAACAAAAGAAAGTTTACAAGATCTTGTCTGACGCCCTCGTCTGACAAGTTGATCAAAGTGCATGATGTTTATATCTTGTCAAACGAGGGCGTCAGACAACAAAAAAAATATTTTTCAAATAAAAAAAGTCCCCGTAAAAATGATGAGGACTTTTTATTCGAAATGATTTCAATTAAAACCTCGCCCCAACACTCACAAAGAAACTCCTTCCATCAGCAGGTAATGCCCCCGGACCTGGATAGCCCCCTGCACGTCGTGTGAAATATTTTTCATTCGTAAGATTATTAATCCCTGCTTTGATGTTGAGACTTTTGCTGAACCGATAAGCTGCAGTTAAATCAGTTACTGTATAGGAAGGGATCACACCATTTTGTGCATTTGCAGTTGGCGTAACGGTATTGTTCGCATCTGCAAAAGAATTACTTACATAGCTCACTTGTGTGGTTAATGCAAACCCTTTAAACGAATAAGTTAAACCACTTCTTACAATATGCTCTGGTGCATTTTCCACTTTCTTATTCAGCAGATTGCTTTCAACCAACTGGTTGCTGCTGTTCTTTGTTATCACTTTAAAGTTTCCGTAACGGGCATCGGTGTAACCATAAGAAACAAACAGGTTGATATCGCCCCATGTTGATTTATCAGTAAATAGTTTTACCGGACTAAATTCAATCAACCCTTCAATTCCTTTGCTGCTGCTGTTACCAACATTCGTACGATAGTTATAAAAACTTCCATCTGTACGTTGCTGCACAATAGTACCAATCCGATTATTGTATTGCAGGTAAAATGCACTTACATCAAAAAAGAGATAAGATCTGAAACGTCCACGATAACCTAAATCAGCATTATATCCTTTTGCATCTTTAATATTCTGATCAACCACATCTGTTGTGGGGGGTGCCGTTAAATCTGCAAATTGTACCGGTCGATAGGCTTGTGTGATATTTGCATAGAACTCACTCATGGATGTAACATGATATTCTGCACCAACACCTGCCAGTACAAATCCACGACTGCGTTTTTGATTCTGCAATAACACTTCATTACCTGCGCTGAAGCCATTGCGGCCACTTGCTTTGCCCGTAATATATTCATAACGTATTCCGGGTATGATGATAAATTTTTCCGAGAATCTGAAAATATTCTCTGCATGTACAGCTGTATTGATAGTGTTGAAATCAATATCTCTTGTCCAGATACCATCACTCACCGTCATATCATAATCTATTCCGGTGCTTCCTTTTCCATCAGCAGCATAACGCAAGGTTGTTCCTTTATATAAACGCCCACCTACAGAAAATGAATTATTCATTTTCCCAAGTTTGTATGCACCGAGGTAACGTACTTCCAACCCATAATTACGGTAATCATCTTCATTCAGGTTACGAGTATTGTTTTGATTCGTTGTTTTGTTGATGGTATCTTTTATAATGATGCCGGCGGAAGGAATATAACCAACACTGTTACGATCGCCATACACAGCAAACAGTTTTACATTCAAACGTGATGTTTCGCTGAATTTATAATTGCTGATGATTGCTGCCGTTGTCCAGGTAACATCGAACCAGTTACGACTGCGAAAACTTTGTTTGATGTTCTCTTTCAATTGTGCATCGGTTAAACCACCGGGTTGTTGACTGCGCATATTGCTGCGCATCAATTCTGCTGTAACAGAGAATTTATCTGTAAAACGATAAGTAAATGTTCCAAAGCCTGAATTGTTATAGTAGCGGCTGTTGTGTCTGTATCCATCTGCATTCCGGTGATCAAAAAAACCATAATAATGAAACTTCTTAGTTTCTCCACCTACCGCATTATAACTGTTGAATAAACCATTGCTTCCAATGGTTTGCTGTGTTTCGAACTCAACGGGTTTATTAATTTCACTGCCGTTACGAAGAATATAGTTAACCATTCCACCAAACTGCGGTCCGTATTGCAGTGAACCATGCCCTCTTATAATTTCAATACGCTGTACTGCCTGTAATTGCGGATTGTAATAGGCTTCAGGATAACCATAAGGATCTGCTGCAATATCATATCCGTTTTGCCGTGTGTTGAATTCCCAACTGCGGTTGGGGCTTAAACCTCTTGCTGCAATACCAATCTGGATACCGCTGCCATCGCTTTCCCAAATCTGAATACCGGGAATTTTAGCCATCACCTGGCGCATAGTATTGGTTACCACATTTCCCTGTACATTATCTACAACAATTAATGAGTTCTTTTTACCCGCATTGATATTTACGCCAACAATCTCAGGTAAAAAATGTACATCGGCATGGCTGTTACGTCCAACAACTGTAATGTCGGATAAGTATTTTGTGTGAAGACGACTACTGTCTGTTTTTGTTGAATCTTTTTGAGCGGTTGTTTGTAAACCTAATATTGCCAGGTAAATAGTTAGAATAGTTCTGTACATGTTCATCTCCAAATTTAATTGAAGGCAAAGGTGAGTTATAGGCATCCAAATCATTTACAGAATGAGGAAAAGTATTTACGCAAAACGGAAAGCTTCAATAAAACAAAGAGGTATTAGTTTGCTTTAAACAACAATTCGCAAGGCTTCAGCCCTGTGTGTTTTTTAAATGCAGTAGAGAAATGTGAGATGGATGAGTAACCAAGCAATGCACTGACATCGGTTACACTCAGCCCTTTTTCATAAAGAAGATATTTAGCATGCTCCATCCGCTGGCTTTGATAAAAATCAAATACAGTGGTTCCAAACATTTCTTTAAATCCCTTCTTCAGGTAACATTCGTTGGTTCCAACTTTACGGCTGAGCTCCTTGATGGTAATAGGATCGCCAATGCGTTGCAATAAAATTTCACGGGCGAGGGTAATTTTTTCACGATCGGCTTCGTTAGAAAGAAATTTGCAGGCAAAACTTTCTTCTGCTTTTTCTTCTACCAAGCATTCCAGCCCATATAATAAAAGTGTTTGTAATTGGCTGTTTACGTAAATATTTTCTAATGCATTGCTGTAATTGTGCTGCAAGATGTTTTCAAGAATGTTTCTTGTACGGTTGCACAAATTCACAGCAGTATAAAAGGATTCTTTTTGTTTGAATGCAAGTATCTGATCGCTTTTTGTTTGAACAACTTTTCCTTTTACAAACTGGCTGAGGTAAGCGGCAGAATATCGGAAGCTGAAAACATCAAATGTGGCTGTTTGTTCTTTACACTCAGGCGATTGTTTTTTACAGATCCCGTTACTGCAAGTTTCGTTTTCACAATACTTATTCCCGGAAATACAAAACCGCAGTTCAATGCTCCTGTCTTTCGATTGTTTGGGTTGATAATTGTAAGCCAGCAAGCCCACATCTTCCATACTCCATTGAGGCTGCATTTTATAACGCTGGATATGATACTGCACAGAGCCGGGAATCTGTTTTTCCTGTTCATAGAGCAAATCCAGCTCATGAGTCATGAGCGGATGTTTGTATGAAAGTATGAGTAATTCGTTCAATTGTGCGATCACATTGCAAATTTATGCATTTGTATACTTGGAATCCTCAACAATTGCCAGACTTTGGTCATGTTTCAGTTACAGTTCTTATTTTGAGATGCAAAAAAGATGCTTTCCATTATATGAAATTGTTGCATTTTTACTGTAGAAAATTGTGATTTCATATGCCTAAAAACATCGCTTAAAAAACGTTTCAACCGCCTGCTTTTCCGTACATTTGTCCGAATATATTTTTACCTCACAACACAGACTTTTGAGAAGCATAATATGAGTACAGATTTGAAGGAAAAAGCCCTCACCGCAGCAGCACAAAATGCAGGTTATGGCGCAGACAGTATCCAGGTTTTAGAAGGTTTAGAAGCGGTTCGTAAAAGACCCGCCATGTACATTGGCGATACCAGTGAAAAAGGGCTACACCACCTGGTATATGAAGTGGTTGACAACTCCATTGATGAGGCTATGGCAGGCTATTGCAAAAACATCACCGTAAACATTCATGAAGATAACAGCATCAGTGTACAGGATGATGGTCGTGGTATTCCCACAGCCATGCATACAAAGGAAAAACGTTCAGCGCTGGAAGTGGTAATGACAGTGCTTCATGCCGGTGGTAAATTCGATAAAGATTCTTATAAAGTAAGTGGTGGTTTGCATGGTGTAGGTGTGAGTTGCGTAAACGCACTTTCAACCAAATTGCTTGTAACCGTTCAACGTGAAGGAAAAATATTTGAACAGGAATACCATATCGGTATACCAAAATATGCTGTGAGAGAAGTTGGCGAAAGTGAGATTACCGGAACAAAAGTTCATTTCTGGCCCGATACAACCATTTTCACTGCTTCTGTTTATAAAAAGGAGATTTTAGAAGCCCGCCTTCGTGAACTTTCTTTTTTGAATAAAGGTATCCGTATAATCCTGCATGATCTTCGTGAAATAGATGATAACGGACTTACTTACACTAGTACTTTTTACAGTGAAGGTGGTATTGTTGAATTTGTTGAGCTGATTGATAGAAACAGCAAACGTAGTCCGCTGTTACCACAGGTAATTTATATGGATGGCCACGATCCTGTTAGTAATGTTGCTGTAGAAGTAGCAATGATCTACAACGATTCATACAACGAACATATCTTCTCTTACGTTAACAACATCAACACCATTGAAGGTGGTACACATGTAACAGGCTTCCGCAGGGCTATTACAAGAGTATTTACTTCTTATGGAAAGAAAGAAGGCATGTTCGAAAAAGCCAAAGTGGATATTGAGGGTGATGATTTTCGTGAGGGGTTGAGTGCAATCATTTCTGTGAAAGTTCCGGAACCACAGTTCGAAGGTCAAACAAAAACCAAACTCGGTAACAGTGAAGTAAGTGGTATAGTTGAAACTTCAGTGGGCCGAACATTAGAGGCTTATCTGGAAGAAAATCCAAGAGAAGCTAAGAACATTGTTCAAAAAATTATTCTTGCAGCCCAGGCAAGAGCAGCAGCTAAAAAAGCCCGTGAACTGGTACAACGTAAAACCGTATTAAGCGGTGGTGGTTTACCTGGTAAGCTGGCCGATTGCTCTGACCGTGACCCTAAGCGATGCGAATTATATTTGGTAGAGGGTGATTCAGCAGGTGGTACAGCCAAACAAGGCCGTGACCGAAGTTTTCAGGCTATTCTTCCGTTACGTGGTAAAATCCTGAACGTAGAAAAAGCAATGGAGCATAAGATCTACGATAACGAGGAGATCCGCAACATGTTTACTGCTTTAGGCGTAAAGATGGGCACACCTGAAGATCCAAAAGCATTAGATATCAGTAAGCTCCGTTATCATAAGACCATCATCATGACGGATGCCGATGTGGATGGTAGTCATATTGCTACGCTGATCCTTACCTTCTTCTTCCGTTATATGACAGCTATTGTTGAACAGGGCTATTTATACATTGCTCAACCGCCGTTATACCAGGTTAAGAAAGGGAAAGACATGGCCTATGCATGGACCGAAGAACAACGTAAAGGTTATATCACTCAATTTGGTGCAGGAAAAGAAGAGAGCGTAGGCGTACAACGTTACAAAGGTTTGGGTGAAATGAATGCCGATCAGTTATGGGAAACAACGATGAACCCTGCTACCCGTGCTTTGAAACTGGTAACCATTGAAAGTGCTGCAGAAGCCGACAGAGTATTCAGTATGTTGATGGGTGATGAGGTGGCTCCACGCAGAGAATTTATTGAAAGTCATGCGAAGTATGCCAATATTGATGTGTAAGTACATCTGTTTTCAGCGTAACTGAATAACCAACCTCAGGCTAAAATTCTAAGAAATCATATCATTAAAGCAGCTTTTCTGAGCTGCTTTTTCATTGATTATCAATTATTAAGGCCTTGTGGAAAGCATTTTGGGGCTATTTTATGGAAAATCTGTACTTTTAAACTGAGCCGGAGGGCCGGGAATATTTTACTAACCCCCAAAAATTAATGAATTATGCAATTAACAGCGTATAACGTAAAGACAAAAGAAAAAGATGTTCCGATCCAGAATGCAATTGTATCCCGTACAGCAAAAGGGGGATATATCGCAAAGGGTGATGATGGAAAAGGTAATAAGCTCACTGCTTTGTTAGGTGAAGCAAAAGCTTTAGCCGCAATTGCTGCTGGTACAGCAAAAAAAGGCTGGGACTAATTTCTGAATGATATTAAAAAAGTCGCCCCGCATTGTGCAGGGTGACTTTTTTAATTTAATCAATGATCTGCGTTTGCTTTCTGTAAGGAGAATATTACTCATAACGGAAAGCTGTTTGCAATTCCTCTTGTAACACTTTGAATAGCTTGTTGTACAGGGTAATTCCAATCTGTTTGGTTTCTGAATCTTGTACTCCACATTGTGTAACTTCCCTTTACCAAAGCACAGTTCACATACATATCGCTTGTTCGGGCGGCTCCGGTAGGAAGATTTAAACGGGGTATTGTTTGATTGATGATGCCGCCAATGACATCAACCCCTAAGGCAACTTCATCACGCATAATACGATTCTGTGTAACTCTCATTGTTACTACTGCATCAACGTTTAATATCCTGGCTAACTCCTGCGGATCCATTTGCCATGCAGTTGAATCACTAATTCCTTTTTCGTTCATTAACTTAAGTGTTTTGTCGATGCTTTGAAATTGTACCTCCGAATAATTTCTTGTACGGTAATCATAAAACTGTACCAGATCAATATACAATGCCTGATGCATGAATTTCCGATGTTCTTCAACTGTTTTTTGAAATTGTTCAGGAGTTACATTTTTAGGCATGTTCCCTGTTACTTCCAGTTGCACAGGTAAAATGGCAATGGTTCTGATGTTGTAACGATCAACCCGTTCAATCATTTTTTTTCTTGCACAGGAAGTAATAATAACAGAGAAAGATAAAAAGAGTAAAGCTTGCTTCATAAGAGAGGGTTTAAGTGGATTAATAGTTCATGACATTGAAAATTCAACAAGCTCAATGCCAGAAATAATAAAACGCTTTTATCCTAACTTTTATTATACTTTGCTTAACAGGTCAATCGTAAAACTACTTGATTAAACGGATGGTTAACGGATAGCGGTATAAAACATCATCGGCTGCTTTAACTGCTGCAATGATATACAGTATTAATGATACCACTCCTATGGCAATCAACAGCAGAATACCTACAAGCATCAAAATGAGTACAATGCTCACCATGCAATACAGAAAAATGGAGATCTGGAAATTGAGTGCTTCTTTTGCATGCTCGGCTACATAAGGTGATTCATCTTTTTTTACTAAATAAATAACCAGGGCGGGAATAAAAGAAAAGAAGATTGATAATACATGACAGAGAATAGCCATTGTACGTTCATCGCTGCTAACGTTGGCATATTTAATTTCTCTTGATTGGGTGAAGCTTTGTTCCATGATAAAAGGTTTATGATTAAGAATAGAAAGTTATGAAAATAAAATCTAAGCTTTCGCAATCATTTCCTTTTCCTTTACTGAAGTTGAAATACGTTGTAATAGTTGAAGCAGCGCTTCCATACCCTTGATATCTTCTATTACCAGCATGAACAACTTCCCTGTTTGTTTCAATCTTGCTTTATTCAATGAAGTTTGAATGAACTGCAGAATATGATTAAATGTTGCTGATTCAAAATAAGGTGAATCAGGGTTATTGATAAAATAACAACGCAGAGTTTCATTTTTGAGCGTCATTTTTTCAAATCCCAGCTCTACGGCAATTCTTCTGCAACGGACGGTGGCAAACAAATCTTCCACCTGTGGCGGTATGGGTCCGAATCTGTCAATCAGTTCTGTATGAAAAGCAAGCAAGTCTTCTTCTGTTTCGGAATTATCAAGTCTTGAATATAAACTCAATCGTTCTGCAATACTTTCTACATAAGCATCAGGAATTAGTATTTCCAGATCAGTATCAATCATACAATCTTTTACAAAATTTTCCTGTTGTTGAATTTCATCCTTAAATAAATCACGGAATTTGGTTCGTTTCAATTCCCTGATGGCTTCATCCAATACCTTCTGATACATTTCAAAACCAATCTCTGCCATGAAACCGCTTTGCTCACCACCCAGCATATTTCCTGCACCACGAATATCCAGGTCACGCATGGCTATCTGGAAACCACTTCCCAACTCACTATGTTGTTCCAGTGTTTGTAAACGTTTTCTTGAATCATTGGGTAATGTGCTCATTGGTGGTGCCAGCAAATAACAGAAAGCTTTTTTATTGCTTCGTCCTACTCTTCCACGTAACTGGTGCAGATCACTTAATCCAAACTGGTGAGCATTATTAACGATGATGGTATTTACATTGGCAATATCCACACCGCTTTCAACAATATTGGTACAAACAAGTACATCATATTTCTTACCAATGAAATCGAAGATGCGTTCTTCCAGTTCATGACCTTCCATTTGCCCGTGTGCAAAACCAATACTTAAATCAGGGCAAAGTCTTTGAATGATGGCAGCCATTTCAGCAAGTCCGGCAATACGGTTATGAATAAAAAAGATCTGCCCGCCACGTTCTGTCTCATAATAAATCGCATCACGGATAAAATCTTCCTGAAACACCTGTATCTCTGTTTGAATGGGTTGACGGTTGGGTGGCGGCGTATTCATAATACTCAAATCCCTTGCACCCATTAAACTGAATTGCAATGTGCGTGGAATGGGCGTTGCCGTTAGCGTTAATGAATCAACATTTGTTTTTAATGTTTTGATCTTTTCCTTGTGACCAACACCAAACTTCTGTTCTTCATCCACTACCAGTAAACCAAGTTCTTTATACTTTACATCTTTACCCAGCAAGGCATGTGTACCAATGATGATATCAACTTTTCCTTCCTCTAATTTTTTGTAGGTTTCTTTTTTTTCTTTCGCTGATTTGAAACGATTCACATAATCAACTGTTACAGGAAAATCTTTTAACCTGTCCTGGAATGTTTTATAATGCTGATAAGCAAGAATGGTTGTTGGCACCATGATGGCTGCCTGCTTTCCATCACACACAGTTTTAAATGCTGCACGAACAGCAATTTCGGTTTTACCAAAACCAACATCACCGCAAACCAAACGATCCATAGGTGATGGCGATTCCATATCTTTCTTTACATCAGCTGTTGCTTTGCTCTGATCAGGCGTGTCTTCATACATGAACGATGCTTCGAGTTCTGTTTGCAGATAACTGTCAGGTGTATGTGCAAATCCCTGCTGCGCCTTACGTTGAGCATAGAGCTGGATCAGATCAAATGCAATTTCTTTTACCTTGATCTTTGTTTTTTCTTTCAACCGCTGCCAAACATCGCTACCCAGTTTGTTGATCTTAGGCACATTGCCTTCCTTACCGGTGTATTTTGAAATTTTATGCAGTGAGTTAATGTTCACATATAAAATATCACTGTCTTTATAAATCAACCGCACAGCTTCCTGTAATCTTCCATTCACCTCAATCTTTTGTAAGCCACTGTATGTTCCTACCCCATGATCAATATGCGTTACATAATCACCCGGCTGTAACTCTTTTAATGCACGGATGGTTAGTGCTTTGCTTTTATTATAAGCCTGTTTTACTTTGTATTTATGATACCGTTGAAATATTTCATGATCGGTATAACAAAGGATTTTTAAATCTTCATCAATAAATCCTTCGTGGATAGAAACGGCGATAGGTGTAAAATGAATCTCTGCTTTGAGATCAGCAAAGATGCTGTGCAACCGTTCTAACTGTTTAGGGTTCTCTGCAAAAATGAATGTTTCAAATCCTTTGCTTTCATGGCTCTTCAGATCTTTGATCAACAATTCAAACTGGCGGTTGAAAGCAGGCTGATGTTTGGTTTGATATAGAAGTTCAAACCTGTTTGTTTGCTCAACAGTTTCCAGGAAATGAGGTTCATATCCAAACTCAACAAGATGGTTTCTTTGTATCTGTTCTTCAACGATTGCAGCACTGATGAAGTCATTTTCACTTAAATCAATTTTTTCTAACCGGTCATCTTCATCATTGGTATGTTGTTTTGCCGTTGGCGACAATTGCAGGAATTGATGCAAATCCTCATCCATCGTCAGCAACCGTTCTTTCACAATATCAAAATCCTTGACCCATATAATGGTGTTCTGTGGAAGAAAATCAAACAACGATACTTTTTCCCCGCTTTCAAATTGCGTTTCAACATTGGGAATAATGCTTACCTGCAGCAATCTTCTTTCGCTCAACTGCGTTTCAGGATCAAATATGCGAATGCTGTCTACATCATTTCCAAACAGTTCAACACGATAGGGCTTTTCATTACCAAAAGAATAAATATCCAGGATGCCCCCACGCAATGCAAACTGCCCGGGTTGGTAAACAAAATCTGTACGATCGAATCCCAGATCAACCAGGAAACTCATCAGGCTGTCAACATCCAATGTATCGTTGGTTTTAATGAGCAGCATGTTTCCCTGCAGTTTATCGGGCAATACCACTTTTTCAAACAAAGCATCAGGATAGGTAACAATGGCCCCTGTTCTCAACCCCGTTGGCATAGAAAATTTTGTAAGTGCTTCTGTACGCAACATTACATGCGATGAATTGAGCAGTCGAAAATTTTTGGGATGTTTGAAAGATGAAGGGAAGTAAAATAAGTTGAGCTCTTTTGTAAGATTTTCCAATGAATTATGAAAATAAGCCGCTTCTTCCGCATCATTTACAATAAAGAGGTGGTTGTACTGCTCAAGTGATGGGTGATTAAAAACAGCGGCTGCGACAAATTGCGGAGCACTTCCCTGCAGGTTTTTCAGGTAGATCCGCTGAGTTTGGGCAAATGAAAGCCTGTTCGCCAGTTGAAAAAGGCGGGGATCATCACTAAACTTTTTCTGCAACAATTCAAAATTCACTGACTGTAAAGATAGGCACAGAATAATGATTTTAATGTTTGCTTACGCAAATGCACCAAATCTTTCACAGTCTTTCCTTTTCAGAGAAATATGATTAATTTTGAGAATATCCAAATTCCTGTCAACCTGGAGATAATGAAACACTACCATCCCACATTTACACGTACTCGTATATCTTCAAATGAACCACTCTGTTTTTCTTTACAAATTCTGCTTATGAAAAAAAATGCCTTTCTTTTCCTGTTATTGATTACCGGCCTCTTTGCATCGGCTCAGAAAGTAGCAGGCACACTTCGATTAAAAAATGGTGATTTGCAAATCAAAGAAAACATGATTGCAAGTGAAGTGAACCAGCAGTTGCAGAAAGGAAAGTTTGGTAATACTACCTACACATTGCTGGTTTTTGATAAGCCGCTAACAATTGCACAACAACAATTCATCAAATCGCTGGGCATTGAACTCCTTTCATATTTACCTGATCATACATACCAGGTAAGGATGAAACAGGTACCGTTGTTATCGCAACTTTTTCAAACAGGTGTAAAAGCTATTATGCAAATGCCGGGTACTGTTAAACTGGGGAGTGAGCTAAAGTCGCAACTGGCAATTACTACATCTGAATCACCAGTGCTTGTAAATCTTCTGTTTCATCCCGGAGTTAAATGGAATGATGTTCAATCAATACTTGCCTTTTATGGTGCAACACTAACAAAAGCAGATTATTTAAACCAGGGACTTGCACAGGTATCAGTAGCTGCAACCAGGATTGCAGCAATCAGTGAATTACCTTTTGTAGCTTATATTAATCTTTCATTTCTTCAACCTCAACCTTTGAATCAACGTGAAAGAGGGCTATTTGGTTTAACCAATCTCACAAGCATGGAAGTGGCCGGTAGAAATTTATCGGGCAACGGAATAACGATAGGTATTGGTGATAATGCAAATCCTTTTCACCTGGATAATAATACCAACCTCATTAATCGTAACCCGGCTTATCAAACACAAAATCATGGAAGGCATGTTACAGGTACTGCCGGCGGTGATGGACTTGTTGAAGAACGTTATAAAGGAGTTGCTCCAAAGAGCATGCTTGTTGCAGATTACTTTGATTATATTCTTACCAAGTCTGCAGTATATTATACAGATTATAATATGACTGTAACCAACAACTCCTATTATAATGGATTGGTTGGATGCCCCGGCAACAGTGATTATAATGAGTTGAGTGTGTATGCAGATCAGCAGATCTTTAACAATGTGTACCTGCAGCATATTTTTGCAGCGGGGAATGATGGTGGCAGAACCTGCGGATCATTCCCGCTTTCTTTTGCAACAATAAAAAGCGGTTACCAGGTATCAAAGAATGTGTTGGATGTGGCAGATTATCATGTTGGAACAGATGACTTAAACGGAAGTTCAAGTAAAGGGCCTGTTGAAGATGGACGTATCAAACCTGAAATTACTGCCAGTGGTGTGAATGTATTTTCTACCAGTTTAAACAATACCTATGTTGGAGGTTTTGGTACAAGTCATTCAGCCCCTTATGTTACAGGTGTGTGGTCTTTATTAACTGAAAGATATAAACAACTCAACTCCAACAACTATCCTAAAACAGCATTACTAAAAGCAGTGATCTGTAATACAGGAGATGATAAAGGAGTTCCGGGTCCTGATTATGGATATGGTTTTGGTTTAATCAATCCACGTAAAGCAGTTCAAGCAATTGAACAGAATCGTTACTACAGTGGTACACTATCAACTGGAGGAAGTCATTCGCAAGTAATTGCGGTTCCTGTTGGCACAACGCAGGTAAAAGTAATGTTGTACTGGCATGATAAAGAAGGTTCACCTTTATCATCTGTTGCATTAGTGAATGATTTAGATTTAACTGTTACTGATGGAAGTACAACTTATTCTCCATTGATTTTAAACCCGGGTAATGTTACCCAACAGGCAGCACAGGGGGTTGATCATCTCAACAATATTGAACAGGTAACAATAAATAACCCGGGCTCAAGTATAACAATTGATCTTGCAGGTTTTCTTGTTCCTAATGGTCCGCAGGAATATTTTGTAACCTATGAGTTTACCAGAAATGAAATTATTCTTGAGCATCCTTATGGCGGCGAACGTTTTTCACCCGGCCTGGAAGAAGTTATCAAATGGAGCGCAACCGATAACAGCAGCAATACCTTTACTCTCGAACTTTCATTAGATGATGGGGCAACATGGACAAACATTGCAACCGGTATTGCAGCGAATCAACATCGTTATCGCTGGTTCGGTATTCCCAACACACCAACCAATAAAGGAAAGGTGAGAGTAACAAGAGATGGTGGCGGAGCTTCAGCAACATCACCCGGCAATTTTACAATTCTTTCCCAACCTTCTTTAACTGCAACAGTTCCATGCGAAGGATATGTTGATCTTTCATGGGCCGCCATTACAAGTGCAACAGATTATGAAGTATTACAACTCGTTAATGGAGAATTTGCTTCAGTTGGCACAACGGGTTCTCTTACTTATCGTGTTAACGGATTGGACAGGACTCAAAGCTATTGGTTTACGGTAAGGGCCCGTATGATTGATTCATTGGGAATGAGAGCTGTTGCCAGAACTATTACACCAGCATTGGGAACGCCCTGTGCTGCTGCTGATTTTAATACTGACCTCAAGATTGAAGCATTGGTAACACCAACGAATGGAAGAACTAATACCAGCACTCAATTATCAGCAACTCAACAAATAACCGTACGCATCAAAAACTTAGATGATGCTGTAACAGCGGGCAGTTATAATATATCCTACCAGGTAAACGGAGGTTCAATCATTACAGAATCTTCTTCAGTACCCATTGCTCCGGGAGGAACGGTTGATTATCCATTTACAGCTACAACCAATTTATCTGCAACCGGCACACACACTGTTCGTGTATTTGTAAAACAAACAGGCGACGCTCAAACAGCCAATGATGAATTGACTTATACCATTAAACATGTTGCCAACCCTGCAGTAACATTACCTTATACTGAAACATTTGAAACAACGGGCACTACTGTTTATTATAGTAACCTTTTTGCATTACCCAATGCTGATCGTTTTGATTTTACAACGGCTAACAGCAATGGACGTTTACAAACTTTTATAAATACAGGCGTGCCCATTACCGGAAACAGATCTGTAACACTTGATGCCATCAATTATACCGGAACATTAGCAGATAATAAACTATTTGCTACCATTAATCTCAGTAGTTATGCCTCAACACCGGGTTTACGATTCGATTTTAAATTCCGTAATCATGGCCAGATGAAACAACCCAATACCGGCGTTTGGATGAGAGGAAGTGATTTAGATACATGGGTGCAGGTGTATGATCTTAGTGCTAACCAGGGTACCTTGGGTGAAATAAAACAACCAACCATCAACATCAATGACCTGGGGCAAACAATCACCTCCAGTTTCCAGATAAGATTTGATCAGCAGGGAAAAACATCAGCCAACAATGGCAGTTACGATCCCGATATTCCTGATCGGGATGATGGATTTTCTTTTGATGACCTGCGTATTGTTGCAGCCAATAATGATGTAATGGTTACAAGATTGATTGCACCGGATACTTTCACCTGTGCTCCCGGCAATGCTACCATTACCATCAGGTTAAAAAATACAACTTCAACCACATTTAATAATGTTCCTGTTTACTATCGTATTAATAATGGCTCTCCTGTAAGCGGAACAATAGGGACATTAACTGCCAACAGCGAAACAGATTATTCCTTTACAACCCTGGCCGATCTTTCTTTACCAAGAACATATGATATTGATGCTTGGGTTGAGTTGAGTGGTGACGATTATCCTATCAACGACAGTATCAATAACCAGTTTGTACACAGCAGCCCTTTGATTAATACATTTCCATACCTGGAACGTTTTGAAACAAACAATGGGTATTGGTTTACCGATACGATGAGTTACAGCAGCTGGCGATGGGGTGTGCCTGTAAAAACACTCATGAACAGATCAGCGAGCGAAAGCAACGGATGGTTCAATACGTTGAACAGTATTTACAAACAAAATGAAAGCTCTTATCTCTATTCGCCCTGTTTTAATCTCAGCAGTTTAACACAACCTGTTCTCAGCTTCAGTCATATTTCACAACAGGAAGATAACTGTAACTGCGATTATCATACATTGGAATACAGCACAGACAATGGAAATACATGGCAACGTTTAACAGCAGTGAATGGAACTAATTGGTTTGATTCTTCAGCTAATCAATCATGGAGAAGAAATATTCAACGCTGGCATGTATCAAGTACCGAGGTGCCGAATGCTGCAACCATCCGTTTCCGTTTCTTTCTTTCCAGTGATGAGCTCACACAACGTGAAGGAGTTGGTATTGATGATATTCACATTTTTGAAAAAGCAACCATTTATACTGGAGCCAATGTGTTAAACATCAACCAAACTGTAACCGGCAACAATTGGAGCAATTTCAGCAGTGGAGGAAATTTAGTTGCTTCCATCAACCCATTGGGGCAAAATCTCGGAGCCACTGATGTGAGTGTTTACATCCATTCCGGAGCAGTACGTAACAACAGCAATCAATATTATCTTAATCGTAACCTTGTTGTTACACCATCCATTGCGCCAACTGACAGTGTGCTGGTTCGTTTTTATTTTACCGATGCGGAAGCAACAGCATTGATCCAGGCAACCGGATGCGGAACATGCACAACCATCAGGGATGCCTTTCTTGCCGGAGTTACCAAATTCAGTGGAACAAATGAAAACGGAACACTTGCAGATAACAACGGTACCTATTTGTTTATACCACCGGGTAAAGTAGATGTTGTTCCTTATAATAACGGTTATTATGCCGAGTTTAAAGTAAGGACGTTCTCAGAACTCTGGATCAATGGTGGAGGAATCAACCAAAATGAATCTTTACCTGTAACCTTATTGAATTTTAACGGCATCAAGAAATATCCAAATGCTGATCTGCAATGGCAAACTGCTACAGAAAATAACAGTGATCGTTTTGAAGTGGAAAGACGAATTGATCAAAATCCCCAGTTTGAAAAAGTAGGAACAGTTACTGCAAAAGGTCAATCATCTCAAATGGTTACCTATAAGTTTACAGATAAAGAAGTATTGACCAAAGGAAACCAGTTTTATTACCGGTTAAAAATGATTGATCAGGACGGTAAATTCTCTTATTCAAATACTATATTACTCAGTAATACACAGGATGTATTTGTAAAAGGAGTGTATAACAATGCCGGTAGCAGCCTGGTTATTATTACGGGCAATAAACCAGGAATAAAGGAAATAAATGTGAGGATACTAAATGCTGTTGGGCAGGTTATGTTGAGCATCCGGTTTGCTTATCAGGATGCAAGATTAGATATCAGTCGTTTGGCCGCAGGTACTTATTTTGTTGAAATAAAAGATCCATCGGGAAGAGAAACATACATGCAAAAGCTTGTAAAACAATAAGGTAGATTAAGCATCTTTCATTTGATTCAATAAAAAAGGAACAACAATGATGTTGTTCCTTTTTTACGTTTTATATGTTGTTACCCTATTTTTCCGAGAGGGATTTTCCGTACTTTTTCATCTTCTTCTTCATCAGCAATACGTGTTGTAACGGGGAAGGGAATCTTAGCTTTTTCCAGCGTTTCAGTTAATTGCTTGTTTGTTTTAGCAAAGCCCAGAATCTCTTTATGATTAGCCAGCATTTCATTTTCCAGCTCAAGAATTCTTTTATTTCTACTGTGTACCTGTTTACGACCTGTCAATAATCCAATAAAAGCAAAAAAAAGCAAAATAATTGCGAATAATGCAATATGGATTTCAAGGGTTAACTGACTTAAACTTGCGTTCATGTTTTCCGATTATTTTTGTTTTACAAATCCAACGTTTGGCGTTGGAAATTGGTTTTGGTCTTGGCTTTTTTTAAGCTTCAGCTTTAATCGCCGGTGTTTCAGGTGGCAAATTAGGTTACTTCGTTCAATTATGCAACTGATTTATTCACAAAATATTTAACATCTGTTATAGCAATGCGTTCCTGCATAAGTGTATCCCTGTTGCGGATCGTAACTGTACCATCCTCTTTTGTTTGATGATCAACAGTTACGCAAAATGGCGTGCCTATTGCATCCTGGCGGCGATAACGTTTACCAATAGCGTCTTTTTCTTCATAAAAACATTGAAAATGGGGCATACATTCCTGCATAATAGAACGTGCTATTTCAGGTAAACCATCCTTTTTTGTTAGTGGAAAAATAGCCAGTTTAATGGGCGCCAATTTAGCAGGAATCCTTAAAACTGTGCGGATATCTGTTTTTCCTTCTTCTGATGTAGGTACTTCTTCCTCATGATAAGCATTGCTTAAAATGGTGAGGAATAAACGATCGAGTCCTACAGAAGTTTCCACTACATAGGGGATATAATTCTGATTGATTTCCGTATCAAAATACTGCATTTTCTTTTTGCTGAACTCCTGGTGACGGCGAAGATCATAATCGGTTCTTGAGTGAACACCTTCCAGTTCCTTCCATCCAAAAGGAAATTCAAATTCAATATCTAACGCTGCATTGGCGTAATGCGCAAGTTTTATATGATCATGAAATCTTAGTTTTTCTAAGGGTATTCCCATTTCCTGGTGCCATTTCATCCTTGCTACTTTCCAAAAAGCATACCATTCAAGTTCAGTACCGGGGCGAACAAAGAATTGCATTTCCATCTGTTCAAATTCACGCATACGAAATATAAACTGGCGGGCAACAATTTCATTACGGAATGCTTTTCCTGTTTGTGCAATACCAAACGGAATTTTCATCCGTCCGCTTTTTTGCACATTCAAAAAATTGACAAAAATACCCTGTGCAGTTTCGGGGCGCAAGTATACAATATTATCTTCAGGATTATCTCCTGCCACCGCACCAAACTCCGTTGAAAACATCAGGTTGAACTGACGCACATCTGTCCAGTTGGCTGTTCCGCTTACACTGCATTTAATTTTATTTTCTTCGATGAGTTGCTTGATACCGGTTAAATCATCAGCTGCCAGCAACTGTTCCATTTGAGCGATCAATGCAGCAGATTCAGAATCTGATAATGTTTCTGCATGTGCCTCAATTAAATGATCTACACGATAGCGTTTCTGACTATCCTTATTATCGATCATGGGATCGCTGAAATTATCAACGTGGCCACTGGCCTTCCATGTAGTGGGGTGCATAAAAATAGCCGCATCGATGCCTACAATATTTTCATGCAGCTGGGTCATGCTTTTCCACCACTGATCCCTTATATTTTTTTTGAGCTGGGCCCCGTATTGGCCATAATCATAAACTGCACTTAATCCATCATAAATTTCAGACGATTGAAAGATAAAGCCATACTCTTTGGCATGAGAAATAATATTTGCAAAAAGCTTGTCGTTCGCCATGTAAACGGTTGTTTGAAAGTTGGCAAAGATAAGAGTTTTGAGGGGTAGATGCAGTAAGGTTGTGATGACTTAAATTTGATCTATGCAGATGTCATCAGAAAAAATTTCTCTCATAAAATCGAAGCTAAAAAATGGTGAGCCTGAAGGTGAAATTAAAGAGCACTTGAAAAGATAAGGATATTCCCAGGATGAAATTAATAAGGCCTTTTTAGCACAGCATTACGATATGCGGATGTGGTACTTGGTTTTTGGGATCTTGATATCATTACTTGGCTTGTATAACCTTGTCATGGAAAAGGGGTTTCTATTTTTAATTTTAGGAGGAGTTGTAATTTATACCTATTTACAGGAACGAAAGAGGCTAAGTAAATAACTCATTTCAACTTTTCATTTTCCTGGTGGCGGTTGGCATCCCGGATATTTTTCTTTTCAAAATTCTTTTGCAGCGCTTCCGTTAAATCAACCCCGGTTTGATTCGCTAAACAAATGAGTACCCAGAGCACATCAGCCATTTCATTGCCCAAGCCCCCTCCAACCTCTCCCGGAAGGCGAGGCTTTATATCGGTTTCCTTAAAGGATTGTTCGCCGTACTTGCGTACCATAAGTCTCGACAACTCTCCCACTTCTTCCATTAAAATACCCAAATTGGTGAGTTCATTAAAGTAACGAACTCCAACAGTTTTTACCCAATCATCTACCTCTTGCTGCGCTTGTTTTATTGTGATATCTGTTTGCATGATGATGATTAATTGTCAGTTATTTAATTATTCTTTATTCTTTGTATCTATCACAATCGTAACCGGGCCATCATTTAACAATTCTACTTTCATATCTGAACCAAAAATACCTGTCTGAACCTTTTTGCCGAGATCATTTTCCAATTGAGCAATCATTTTTTCATATATGGGCACGGCTATTTCCGGTTTACTTGCTTTGATATAAGAAGGACGGTTTCCTTTTTTGGTAGATGCATGCAATGTAAACTGGCTGATCAATAAGATATCGCCTGCAATATCTTTTACAGAACAATTCATCACCCCTACCTCATCATCAAAAATGCGGAGGTTTGTGATCTTATTGCTCAGCCATTCAATATCTGCTGTTGTATCAGCATCTTCTATTCCTGCTAATACAAGCAAGCCTTTTTGAATCTGTCCTGTTACCTGCTCATCAACTTTAACAGCAGCATGTGTTACTCTTTGAATGACGGCTCTCATTTATCTGTTGAATTGGTTGTAATTTAGAATCCGAAAATACAAAGCTTCGGTTGACTTATGATAAAAGATGTGAGCAGTGAAATACAATTTCAAACAGCACGGAGCGGTGGTGCTGGTGGGCAGAATGTAAACAAGGTAGAAACCATGGTGATGGGTTATTGGGATATTCAATCATCCCAACTTATGACCGATGAGCAAAAACAACTGCTGCTTGAAAAACTGGGCAACCGAATTAATAAAGAAGGAACATTGATTCTTAAAAGCCAGGTTCATCGCAGTCAGCTTGCCAATAAAGCTGAAGTCATTGAAAAGATCAACCATTTAATTTCCTTTGCGCTTACGCCTAAGAAAGCAAGAATTGCTACCAAACCATCCAAAGCAGCAAAAGAAAAAAGAATTGAATCAAAAAAGAAACAGGCAGAACATAAAGAATCCAGAAAGAAAGTCCGGTTGAATGACCTCTGATCGATTGCATGAAAAACACAATCACCATATTCCTGTTTAGCACAGTTTTAGTTTGTGTTCTCATTATTGAAAGTTGCCGAAAGGATAAATTAAATACAACTCCGCTAACGGTTGCAATTCCATCACATTTTCCTTCGACTTCTTTTTTTCAAAACAATCCTGTTACAATTGAAGGGTTTGAATTAGGTCGCCGTTTATTTTATGAAGGCCGTTTATCAAAAGATGGAACCATTTCCTGTGGCTCCTGTCATCAGCAAGTTGCAGCATTCGGAACTTATGATCATGATCTCAGCCACGGCATCAATGGTGCCCATGGTACACGCAATGCCATGAGCATGTTTAATTTGGTTTGGCAAACTTCATTTGGCTGGGATGGACGGGCTGCTAATCTTGAAAATATGTATGCAGCCCATATCAGCAACCCCATTGAAATGGGCGAAACAATCAGCAATGTATTAAACAAATTGAATAACGATAACCGGTATCCGCAGCAATTCAAAGCGGCATTTGGTTCAACAGCAATTAATCAGCAACGTTTGTTTAATGCATTGACACAATTTGTAAGTGCTGTTATAAGCACATCAACCAAATACGATTCGGTAAAACAAAATCTCAGCAGCTTTACTGCAAGTGAGCAAACAGGTTATACTATTTTTCAAACGAAGTGTAACAGTTGCCATAAAGAACCCTTGTTTACAGATGGCAGTTACCGCAATAATGGATTGCCTCTAACTTTCCTCAACGACAAAGGCCGCATGATGCTCACCAATAACAAAAATGATTCGTTGAAATTTCGGGTACCCACTCTGCGAAACCTGTTTAAAAGTTACCCGTTTATGCACGATGGGCGATATATCAGCTTTATTCAGGTGTTTGATCATTATCAATCCGGCATTCAGCAAAGTGCAACACTTGACCCTTTGTTAGTGGCTGGCATCACACTTTCAGCAACAGAAAGAACAGCGTTAACAGATTTTTTGAAAACACTTACAGATCATCAACTCACAACGGATACCAAGTTTGCAGCACAATAAAAAAAATCCCGGCTGTTAACCGGGATTCAAATGATTTAGCCTTTCCGTTTGGCTCTTAATATATCCAGTGCTTTCTTCTGGTTTTCTACTTCTGTTTTTTGTTTTTCGATATTGTTCTTATTCGTTTCAATATCTTCTTCCAGTTTCTTTTTCTTTTTGATCAGGCTTTCGCTTTCATCATCATAATCTTTTAGTTTCTTTTCCATTGATTTCACTTTGTCTTCCTGATCTTTGATCTCCACTTCCAATGCCTGTGCTTCGGCCCATGGTAAAAAGTTGAGACAATAAGTCTTCACTTTTGCAATAAATCCTGCATCATCAGTTGATTTAATATAGTTCTCATATCCCCTTGAAATAGCAAAGTATACATTGCTCTCATCTTTTTCTTTCCGGCTCTTACGTTCTACATTCAATAACACATCAAAGGTTTCATTGCTTATTTCGGGTATCCTGATTCCTTTATATACATATACTCCTTTGCTTTCTTTGGCATTGTATCCAAGCTGAGATAATTTTTGCCTGATAGCATCTTCTGTTATGGAAGCTGAATGCGGAACTTCGGTAACAATGGCAGGGATTTTTTTCTTTTGCCATTCAAATTCGCCAAAGATCTGTGCGTTTGCAGAGAAGGTTCCTATCATTGCAAGCAGGAAAAGCGAGTACAGTTTTTTCATACCTTATTTTTTTGTGATAACTAATACCGACGAGACATACTAATTAGTACATTAAATTTAGTGGATATTCTATGTCTGCCGGCTCAGACGCTAAAGGTCTGAGTCCGACATTTATCGTCTGACATTATACCGGAAAAATTTGGATTGTATTTTAAATCCAATGGTATAAGATAGAAAACAACCCTAATCGGTTGCACTTTTAAAGGAAGAAATTCAACTATTTTTGAAGATCATTAAATTCGATTATTGAGCAACGTTAAAAAATTAGCAGGACAAACCTTGTGGTATGGCTTACCAACTATTGCCAGCCGCTTTCTGGGTTATTTAATGAATATGGCTTTGCCATTCATTTTTGCACAACCTTCCGTTACAGCCGATTTAACCCAGGTATATGCCATCATTCCTTTTCTGAATATTCTTTTTACCTATGGGGTTGAAACAGCTTATTTCCGTTTCTCCAATGAAAAAGACAGGGAAGCACTTTATAATACCCTGAATATTTCAGTTTTAGTGACCACCGTTTTATTTACCATCGTTCTTTATTTTCTGCAACCCTTTATTGCTGATGCCGCCGGACTCACCGCCAAACCAGAATACATTTTATGGATGCTGGGTATTTTGTTTTTTGATACACTTGCCACTTTACCATTTGCACGGTTGCGGCAGGAAAACCGTCCCAGGAAATATGCATTCATCAGAATAGCAGGCATTACAGTGAACATTTTTATTGTATTTCTCTTCCTGGGTTTTTTACCGGCTTATGTAAAAGAGCATCCAAATAGTTTTGTCTCCACGTTTTTCAATGACCAGATCGGAATTGGTTATTACCTCATCGGTAATTTTTGCGGCAGTGTAGTTACCTTTTTATTGCTGTGGAAGGAATGGAAAGGATTCCATTTTAATTTCAATAGCAAACTGTGGAAAGAAGTGATGAAGTATAGCTATCCGCTCATCATTGTAGGGCTGGGTGGTATGATCAATGATATGCTCAGTCGCCTGGTGTACCAGCATGTAGTTGACTTGCCGGAAGAAGAAGCCAAACATGAGTTGGGTGTATTCGCCAATATTTACCGCATTGCTGTGTTGATCACTATTATGATTCAGGCTTTTCGTATGGCGGCAGAACCTTTCTTCTTCAATCGCTCTAAAGATGAAGATGCACCGCACACTTATGCAAGGATCATGAAGTTTTTTGTGATAGCCTGTTGTTTTATGTTCCTCTTTATTGGTTTGTATTTAGATGGATTGAAATGGGTTATTACCTTAAAATCAAAAGCATGGGGCGAAGGAATGAATGTAGTACTGCTGCTGGCCATGGGAAATGTTTTCCTGGGTATTTATTATAACCTCAGTATCTGGTATAAACTCACCAATAGAAATTTATATGGAGCTGCCATTACCATTGCAGGCGCACTCATTACCATTGGCGTAAATATATTGCTGATACCAAAGTTTCATTACTGGGGTGCGGCCATCGCAACGTTTACTTGTTATTTATTTATGATGATCACCAGTTATTTATTGGGGCAAAAATATTATCCCGTGCCTTATGCCAAAAAGAAACTGATTGCCTATTTGGTATTGGTGACGATCATTGTGCTCCTCCACCGCTTAATCGTATACTTCTATCCTCCGCTCTGGTTCAGCATGGTAAGCGGAACTTTGCTGCTGGCCGGTTTTACTTACTTTGTTACAAGAATTGAAAAAAGTGAATTGCAAAAACTTCCATTCATCGGCAAGTTCATTTCAAACTAAAAAGGGGTTATGTTTTTTTTCATATCCTACCGTGGTGGCAGGGCCATGACCACTGTACACAATGGTTTCATCCGGCAATATAAATAGCTGTGTTTTGATACTATTGATGAGTGTTTCAAAATTACCACCGGGCAAATCTGTTCGCCCGATGCTTTGTTTGAACAACACATCACCACCAATTACAAAACCCTGTTCCTGGCAATAAAAACAAACATGGCCCGGGGAATGGCCGGGTGCAAAAAGGATCTTGAGCCTGTCATCATCCAGTAAAATTTCTTCCCCTTCATGAAAGTATTTGATCTCCGCTTTGTAATTATCAAAGGGCATATTCCACATCAGGCCGCTGGCGGGTGCAAAATCAAGTACTTGTTTCTCATTAGGATGGATGTGAAGCAGCAATCCGTAGGTTTCATGAATCCATTTATTGCCAAAAACATGATCAAGATGGCAATGGGTATTGAGTAATAACTGTGGGTTGAGTTTATTTTGTTGAAGAAAAGTGCTCAGTTCCTCCCTTTCTTCTTCAAAATAACAGCCGGGGTCTATAATGAGGGCATTACCTTTTTCGTTATACAGCAAATAGGTATTTTCCTGGATAGGGCTGAATGTAAAAGCTTTAACAGTGAACATGAATTGATTTTTGTACTTTTAATAACAGTTAACAGCTGGTTAAACACTCCTAACATAACACGAAAATATGCGAATTCAACAGATGGGTTTTATAAGACTTACAGCAGCAGTATCATTTTTTCTTTTCGTTCTGTGCAATCAATCTTCAGCACAGGTAAATATGGTGGAGTTTGGTAAGAACCGTGTGCAACACACCAAGTTCACATGGAGTTTTTATCAAAGCCCCAACTTCAATGTACACTATACACTCAACGGATTAGAGTTAGCCAAATTTGCAACACAGGCAGCAGAAGAAGAGCTTCCTTCTTTAGAAGATTTTATAGAATTCGGTATACAGCGCAGGCTCAATATTGTGCTCTATAATAATTTCAACGATTTTAAACAATCCAACATTGGTATCGGATTAGACTATCCTAACGCCGGTGGTTTGACCAAATTGGTAAATAATAAACTAGTTGTTTATTATAATGGTGATCATAATGATCTGCGTCGCCAGATAAGGGAGGGTATTGCAAAAGTGCTGGTAGAAAGCATGTTGTTTGGTGATGATCTTGGTGAGTTTGCACAAAACCAGGCTTTGCTTGATTTACCCAAATGGATGACGGATGGTTATATTGGTTATGCTGCAGAAAACTGGAGCACCAAACTTGATAATGAATTAAAAAGCGCCATGATTGGTGCCAGTTATAAAAACTTTTACCAGTTTGCTTACGAACAACCGCAGCTTGCCGGTCATGCCTTCTGGTATTATATTGAAGAAAAATACCGGAGAGAAAACGTAACCTATCTTTTATACCTGAGCCGTATCTACAAAAATGTAAACCGTGCTACAGGTACCATTGCTAAAAAGAAACTAAAACAGGTATTGAGCGATTTCATGGTATACAACCGTGATAAGTATTATAAAGATATCCGTGCAAGGCGAAATGTGCCAACCGGTCGTTTAACTGTACCAAAAGAAATCGGCAAAAATGATTACTTCCGTTTCCAGGCAAATCCTAATCCAAAAAGTTTTACTTATGCTGTTGTTGAATACCGCAAAGGACAAACAAGAGTGATCCTGAATGAGAATTATGTTTCGGAAAAAGTATTATGGAAAAGCGGCGTTCGAAATTTTGAAGAAAAGCCAAATCCCAATTATCCTTTGCTGGCATGGGATCCGAAAGGAACACGCATTGCCATGATTGTTTGGGAAAAAGGAAAAGTATTACTAAGTGTATATGATGCATTCCGCAGAATTAAAACAGTAAAGAATCTTGAATTGCCTTTTGAACAGGTGAATGATATGCAGTATATGCTCGACCCGAATACACTGGTGATGAGTGCGGTGAAAGGCGGGCAAAGTGATGTGTTTGTTTATAAAATTGACAACCAGAAACTGGAACAGGTGACCAATGATGTGTATGATGATCTGGATGCAAGCTTTGTTGCTTTTCCTAATAAAACAGGAATTCTGTTTTCAAGTAACCGTCCTTCGCCCAATGCAATTACCGGCGATACCGTGTTACCAAGAAACCGTTACAATGTATTTTTGATTGACAACTGGAATAAATCTGAGTTCAAACAAATATCACAGCTCAGTAATATTAAATATGGCAATGCCCGTTTCCCATCGCAATACAATATGAATCACTTTACGTTCATAAGCGATGAAAATGGTATTGGTAACCGCTGGGCAGGTTTCTTCACTACAACTGCCGCAGGTCTTGACACCGTGTTCCAGGTAGGTGATGAAATATTAAGAAACCCCGAACCAAAAGAATTAGACTCAACTTTACGTGCATGGAATAAAAGTGAACCTGATTCTGTTTTCACATTCCGTGTTACGGATGACAGTTCTTATACTTTCCCTATTACCAATTACCAGAGCAGTGTATTGGAAACACGCATAGCAGGTGATAACGGCCAGGTAACAGAAGTTAACAGGCAGGGCGACTTTAAATTTCTGTACAAGCTGAAAGTAGATGAAAATACGTTGCGTAAAAGAAATGTAAATGCACGGCCAACGGAATATATTAAACGTAGCACAAGGCTTGATAAGGTTGTTGGAGAAGATACGCAACAACGAACAGATATGCAGGATAGTTTAACAACAGCGCCCAAACCAACCGATTTTTTTGAAACCGAATTCAAAGTAGATTCAACAAAAGCAGGTGAAAAATTAATGGGCGCAAATAAACAAAGTCGTGAAGATGTGCTAAACCGCATGCGTGTGTTTCCTTACAAGAAGAAATTCTTTGTTGATAATTTAACGACCAACTTTTTATCTAACGGCGTATTTCTCATTAATCGTTTTCAACCTTATACTGGAGCAACCGGCCCGGTAAACCTTGGTAATTCAAATCCGCTTAATGCCATGACCAGAGTGGGCGCTATGGAGTTTATGGAAGATTATAAATTTACCGGCGCCTTCCGCATCAATTATGGGTTACAGGATAATGAAGTATTCATGCGTTTTGATAATTTAAGAAGGCGTTTGGATTGGGGTCTTTCTTATTATCGTTCTTCATCAACAGTTGGGTTGGGTGTTTTTACAGCTAACCAACTTACACATGTATACCAGGCCAATGTTAATTATCCGTTGAATGAAGTACAAAGTTTTCGATTGTCAGGTGGTATACGCAGTGATATCTATAATACTAAAAGCGATGATCTTGTACCAGGCTCATTGGAACAACCAAGTCTGGATGAAAATTATGCAATGGCCCGTTTTGAATTTGTACATGATAACACCATTAACCCTGTAACCAATATCTGGCGTGGGTTACGCTTTAAAGCTTGGATGGAAGCCTATAATCGCCTTGGTGGAAGTTATACAGGAGGTGGAAGAGATGCAGGAGGTGATTTTACATTCAATCTTGGATTTGATGCAAGGCATTATTTAAAGATCTACCGCAATTTTATCTGGGCTGTTAGAGCTGCTGCAGATGTTTCATGGGGTAATAATAAGTTCATCTATTATTTAGGTGGTACGGATGGATGGCTCATGTTAGGTAATAATGATGTGGTAAGAAATGGTGTTGCCAAACAACGTTATTTCAACACCAATAACCGGCCTGCTTTGAATCAATCATATGTATATGAATCATTGGCAGTGAACCTCAGAGGCTTCTTGCAAAATTCAGCTAATGGTAATAATGCAATGGTCATCAACAGTGAATTACGTTTACCTGTGTTTCCCACTTTATTCAACAAACCAATCAACAATGCATTTCTAAGAAATTTCCAGTTAGTACAATTTTTTGATCTCGGTACTGCATGGGATGGCAAATACAGTAAGATCGGCCGGCCTGAAATAACATACAGTGAACCCGGCAGTCCGTTAACCGTTGCTATCAGGGCACCCGGCATCGGCCCATTTCTTGGCAGCTATGGATTTGGCGCAAGAAGTACGCTACTTGGTTATTTCATTCGCTTTGATGCAGGCTGGCCCATGAGTGGTTTCTTTAATGAAAAACCAAAATTGCATGTTTCAATAGGTCTCGACTTTTAAACCTTTTTATATTTTGTATCAATTGCCTGCTCACCAAAAAGAGCAGGCAATTTTTTAAGTGTTTCATAGATCAGCAACAGCAACAATGCAAACAAAACAGTTACAGCCCATGCTCTTGGGTGTTGCCACGGTTGAATAATTTTTGAAGCGATATCTTTTACAAGAGTAATTGGTTGAGTAAGAAGATGCCAGCTGTTATAACGTTCATACCGGCCGAGGTAAATTCCAAAACCACAAAGAAAAAAACATAGCCCCGTAATAAGCTGCACTGTTTTGTACGAGAAATGCTGCATGAGTTTGCCCTCAATTGCTTTTACTGAAAGAAAACCCATGAGCAATCCATTCCATGCTGCGGTGAACAAAAGTACCAGGTCAAAATAAAGTGGAACTCCTTCTCTTTGCTGCAGATGAAACAGATCTGTGATGAGATACGGTGAGTTAGGAAAAAATAAAAGCCACAGGCAAAATAATATTCCGTTCTTAAAATTGAAGCCTGCATTATTCAGCATACTGCTGAAAAGCAACGGCAGCCATGCAAGAAATAAATTCCAGAGAATAAATAAAAACAACAAGCTTCCTGTATATGCCACACGAAACAGGTAAAGTGAAATGGTAAATGCAATTGAACAGATAAGAATCCGCTTCATGAATTAAAATTGATGGATCAGCTTTGGTAAAAAAATAATTACTCCAATAACAATACTTCCCAGGCAAACAATCAATACTGCTGCTGCGGCAATATCCTTGATTGTTTTAATGATTGGGTGCTGTTCCTTTGTTACAAGATCGCAGAGCTGTTCTATAGCTGTGTTCATCAGCTCGAACCCAAAAACTACAGCAATACAAATTACAACAGCCATCCACTCCGGTATTGACAACTGTAACCAAAAACCAACCGCACATACAATGACCGCCACTACTACATGAATCCGCAGATTTGTTTCACTTCTGATTGCCGTAAAAAAACCACGGATTGCATAACGGAGTGAGTTCATAAAATTATTCATGATTGATATTTTCAAGAACAAAATAAACACATAATGCTGCCAATACCAATCCTGACAGCAAAGTCAATACCCGGAACACAAAGCTATTTTTAACTTCAATAACAAAAACATC
>Ga0163144_10003528_pt1 | contig 35576 bp, 35 predicted proteins | sample OliLak19BULKMAT1_FD_123175 | JGI IMG/M metagenome (GOLD analysis project Ga0163144, IMG submission 123175) | Freshwater microbial mat bacterial communities from Lake Vanda, McMurdo Dry Valleys, Antarctica - Oligotrophic Lake LV.19.BULKMAT1 | ecosystem: Environmental > Aquatic > Freshwater >...
AACAGGCTCGAAGTCAAACGAGGTAAAGCTGAGAAGCTTTTGGGATTGGGGTCCGGTATGGGTTTTGGGCGAAGATCTGCGGCTGCGGCAGTTTGGGTAGTTTTGGCCTGCGGGTTTTTGCACGCCTTGGAGGCGGATGCGATAGGCCCGAGTGTTAAGTGCTCGGAGTTGGTGATTTCGCCGCACTACCAGCTATTCCAGTACAAGGCCGAAGTCGGAGTTGTTCCTCTGACAGCGGCCATCCCAGATTACGATCCACGCAACGAAGTGCTCGTGGTTTTTCACTACATGCACGTCAGTCTCTACTTCGGAAAATATTTCTGGGAATGGTCGGGAGAACGCTACAAGCAACGTGAGAATCCCCACGCCATTCCCGAGAGTGTCACCTTCCGATTGCGAGTGGGTGCCGATCGGGTGCGAGCACTTGAAAAAGAAGTCGACAACCAGAAGTTCCACGAGATTGCTCACTTAACCTGTCAGCATCGCGCGTTAGCGCTTTTACAGAGAAATGGCATCCGTCTCGCGCGTGGTGCGGCTCTTTGGGGAACCTCCATTTACAGGGCGATTGCAGCAAGTGGTTTTGTGGATACTAGCGGCATGCCCTATCCGATGACGATTCACTCGATTCATTCTTCGGGGGCCAATCAAACAGCCGCCTTGCACGATTATCTCAAAGGCCATCACGCGCAGTACTTTATGCTTTTTGGTGAGGCGTTTATGGGGCTGACGGCAATGGAGTTGGCAATCGCCCTTGCGAATTGCACTTCCGATCCAGATTATCTCTCTCTCCCCGGAATGTTGTCGGATGAGACCTTGCGAGCCAAGCTAATGCCGAAGCAGGTTTTGTTTCTTAATGTGGTTTTGGAGCTCTGGGAACGCCGACTACTAGTCCTGACTGGGCGCTATTTGGGTCCACCGTCAGATGTTTTCATGCAGGTCATGACGATGTCGCAGATACCAATTGCCGCATACCGTGCCCACTGGATGGAATCTCTAAATCAATCCGTGTGCGAAGCGGCTCGCTAATGAGCCGCTTTCTTGAAGAAGAGATAAGCTGGCCAGCCCAAGGCAATAAATCCTAGGCCCAGAAGACTCTGCACTGGCGTAGTGTAAATCGTGTTACCGACGAGTAATGCAGCTAGTACGATGAATAGAGCGGGAACAATCGGGTAGCCCGGAGTTTTAAACTTGGGCGCCGAGGCATTGGATTTTTTATCGAGCTGTCGGAATTTAAAAACGGCTGCCGTCGTCGCGCCGTAGAAGATCCACGAAGCAAAGACCACGCTATCAGTTAACTGATCAAAAGTTCCGCTAAGCGCGAGCAGACAAGCAATCAAGCTCTGAACGATTACTGACACGACTGGTACTTGCGCGCGATCGCTTACCGTGCCCAACGCCGAGAAAAACAGCCCACTGCGAGCCATAGCAAAGGGCACGCGTGCGCCAGCTAGTATCTGTCCATTCATTGCACCAATCGCCGAGATAACAAATGCGACCGCCAGGAGCTTTACGCTGATCGGACCGAGAAAAGTCATCGCTGCTTTGGTCGCAACTGGAAGTGCGTCGGGGTAAAGTGTGGAATTCGAATTGAGAACTTCGGCAAAGGGTAGGGCGACAAAGTACGAGTAATTGATCGCGCTATAAAGAACGAGGATAAACGCCATTCCCAATCCCAGTGAAATCGGTACGGAGCGAGAAGGATTGCGCATTTCTCCCGCCATCATCGGCAAATTATTCCAGCCGTCATAGGCCCAGAGCGCGGCGAGCGTTGCGGCGCCCATTGCACTAAAGCCAGGCCAGGCACCGGTGGATGTCGTTGCCGTGGTGCCAGCAAACAATCCCTGACTTGCGTCGCCAAAGAAAATTGCGCCGGTTGCGAGTGCTACGACGGTAAAAATCTTCAGCGCTGTTAAAAATGTTTGAGACCAACCGGAGAACAAAACGCTCATGCAATTGAGCGCGGTGAAGAGCGCGATCAGCGAGAGCGAAACAACCGCGCGCGTGACTGCGTCGGTCGGTAACCAGATGCCCGCCAGAAACGTAGCTGAACCCACTGAATAAGCGGCAATCGACGCAGGTCCCGCAATCCAAAATCTTGTCCAGCCGTATAGAAAAGCTGCGAAGGGTCCAAAGGATTCGTAGAGGTAGACGTATTCGCCGCCAGCGCGAGGAAATCTCACTCCCAATTCGGAGTAGGCCAAGGCACCTGTGAGCGAAAGTACGCCTGCTAAAACCCAAGCAAACATCACCCAGCTAATTGAGCCGGTGAGTTGGGCCATGCCGCCGCATTTTAGAAACACGCCGGTGCCAATGACAGAGCCAATGACGATAGCGGTACTGGGGATAGTCCCGAGACTGCGAATAAGTTCTTTGTGGTGAGCGCCCGTTTGGTTTTGCATGCCTAAACCCCCGCCCGTAACCCTACAGACGTTTAGAGCGAATGGGAACGCCCCTGTGATCTAGGGTACAGTTTGATAACGCCCCGATAACACCGAATTGGGCTTGGTTAACTGCCTTAAATTATTAGCTTTTCTATGAGTGCCGGGAACTTGTCCCTGAGAACTAAATTCGCTTTGGGCGCGCTTTTTTGAAATCAGATCTCTGGCCGCGCCTATACCTAAAATCAAACAGAACGATTTGAAGGAGAAATAAATGAATCGGAAATTAGTAGCCCTCGCAGTTGGATTATTCGTCGGTGCAAACGCCATGGCCTCTGGCCAACAGCTCGTAGTTGGTTGCTACAATGTTGATAAAGACGGCATTCAAGAAATTGAAATCGTGAACAACGATGGAATTGGTGAAGTCACCACGCTTTTTACCGACGGAACAATCAACGTCGAAGATTTGGGTGAACCAGCCTCGGTGCACATCGAGAGCAGCTTCCCACTGCCTAGCAAGGGTAAGATCACTCGCACTTTGCAGTGGCGCCACACCGGCTGGGCAATCAATTCGTACGATAACGGTTCTATCAGTCACGACTACATTGACTGCGAGTAATCGCTAGCGGCGTCTGCGTGGAGTTGGGGGGTATTGGTTTGATCGGCGTGAGCTGCTTTGCCGAGCGTTAGGCCAAGGAGCAGTACTACAAGTACAAACGCCGTAATACCAACGTAGATGAAATCTCGTTGGACAAAGAAAATCACTAGCGTCACCGCCACGCGCGCGATGGGCAACGCGATTAAAAGCACGATGCCAGCGCGCGTGACGCTAGCTGACCAATCCGGAGCAATGAAGCCCGCTACGAGTCCGGCAATTAGGATGGCCGCACACGTCAGCACTCCCCAGCGTAGGAAATGTCCGAGGAAAAGCTCCGCCTGGTCTAGTTTGGCATTTCGATTAGTATCCAAGTGCCTTTATTCCCATCTGAATAGCTATAAACATCAATACGACGACAAAAGTGATTCGGATAATGTGACTGGGCGCTTTCGAAAGAAATCGGGTGCCGAAGAAGCTGCCGACAAATACGCCGAGCGCTGTAGGTGCCGCAAGCTCCGGAAGAATATCTCCGCGCATGTAGTAAAGGCCAGCGCTCGCTGCGGCAGTTACGCCAATCATAAAATTGGAAGTAGCCGTCGATACTTTAATCGGCAGCCGCATTGCACGATCCATCGCAGGAACCTTTAGCGCACCGCTGCCGATGCCTAAGAGTGCAGAAAGCACTCCGGCTCCCAGCATCAGTCCAAATCCTAATTTCACGTTGGTAACGTGGTAGTTCACTACGCGACCGAGTGCCTTATCGAAATAGCTGGAATTCAACGCCAGTCGAGAGGCAAGCGGATCCGCATCTGCTGGAGAGCCGCCGAGATCCTGTTTGCGCCCGTTCCACATTGATATCGACGAATAGAGCAATACAGTGGTGAAGAGTGCGTACAGATATTGCGCTGGAATATAAGGAGCCATAAGCGCTCCAGTGATAGCGCCAACGGTAGTCGCTACTTCGAGCAGCATTGCCACTCGGATATTGCACATGTGATCTTTGACGTAAGTAGCTGCGGCACTCGATGACGTAGCAATAACTGCGACGATACTCGCGCCAACTGCGTAACGGATATCGATTTTGAAAATCAAAGTCAGAGTAGGGATGATCACAATTCCCCCACCCAAACCCAACGCAGAGCCAATCGCCCCGGCAACAATGCTGACGAAAAATAAAATGGTTTGATGAGCCGCAGGATCCGTCAAAAGCGATTGCATTGTCGGCATTATGCTTCGGTGACCGCAGGGAGTCTAGGTAAACGCATCATTGTGGACGCCTTCATTTCCCGGTGCTAATTTGGCCACGGGTTTAATCAGTACAGGGGGTTGGTATGGAACGTCCGTCATTCCTTAATTTCAAAGTCGATCACATGACTCTGTTGGTGCAGCCGGAGATGTACAACGTCTCCTATATCGTGTTCCGCACGATATTCGGCTGCAACCCTGAGCACATGCTCTACGAAAAGCGTAAGGAGTGGGTTTCTGGCGAAGGCGAGAAGTCCCTCACGTTTGCAATGCAGACGGGCCACGGAGCCGAGAGCAAAGCGGAATTAGAAAACACGATGATTGCTGTCGTTCAGCCTAGTGAGCCTGCGAAGATGCAATCGCACGTTCGTGAAATGCTCGATCAGCATCGTGCCGCGGCGCATTGGCAGCACATTGCTCTCCGCACACCCGACCTACTTTCGTTTCACCGACACGCCACTCAATTGGGTGTGAATTTCATTACGCCCGTTCTGCGCGACGAGAGCGACGACGTTATCCAGGTTTTCACAGGCGAATGGTTCTTTCCCGGTTCTCCTCCGAGCGGCATGTTTTTCGAATACCTGCAGCGCAATCCAAGTGAAGAACTCTTAAAGAAACTTTCTGACCGTAACCGCGAGTCTTGGTTCAACGACAAGACCTTCCTCGGACTCTATGGTGAGAAAGAGGAAGAGTATCGCCGTGGCAAAGTCACTCCGTTCTTGGATTTTGAGCTGTTTGAAGAAATCCATCAGGTCGTGAAGAACAAGAACCTCTGGGAAATCACGGAAGCCGACGTAAAGTCTGCTGAAAAAATGATGCGCGCCTACGCAGCCAACAGAGAGTAGGGCCAAGCGAGAGTAGGCGTTCCAGCTGAGGTTTGTCGTCGATTTTGAGTCACGACGAGTTACCGCCTTTAGTCAAAACCGTGCGAAAATCCTCGGGTGGCAGATAGTTTCTTCTCTCTCTTCCCCCCAATGCATTCATCGGATCTGGCAGACGTTCTCGTCGTCAGTGGGCTGCTATTTTTTCTCTCCAAGCTCTTGCAGCAAAACATCCACCGACGAGTGTTACTGGTCTTCCTAACGGTTGCAGCACTCTTCATCGCCGCTCGCTCCTATCAATGGGAACTCACACTCCGATTTATTCAAGTGATTGCAGTGTCGCTTGCAGTGGGATTTATTCTCGTCTTTCAAGAAGACGTTCGCCGATTCTTTGAATCCTATATTTTTCAGACCCTAAGCTCTAAGCAATTAGGCCGCAGCTACGACCGCATGTTGGAATCAGTTATCCGCGCCGCTGCCCATTTCTCGAAAGAAAGCTTAGGAGCCCTCATAGTGCTCCAACAACGCATTCCAGTTGCGCACTCGATTCGTGGCGGACACGTATTAAACGGTGAAGTGAGTTTTGCACTTTTGTGCAGCATCTTTGACCCGCATTCGGATGGCCACGATGGCGCTGCGATCCTAGAAGGCGCAAAGATGATCCGCTTCGGCGCGCATTTGCCGCTAAGTCGAAATATCGCGGCGACGGGTCGCTCCGGCACTCGGCATGCAGCCGCTTTGGGACTGAGTGAAGTTTGCGATGCGCTGATTGTCGTCGTATCCGAAGAATCTGGCACCATCAGCCTTGCCCACCAGGGCAAAATGGAAAAGCTCACGCTTGAGCAATTAGAAACTCGCTTGTCGCTCTTGAAGAAGGTCGACGTCCACGTCCCTTTGGCTCGCCAAATCCGTCAGCTCTTTATTCAGAATTGGATGCTGCATACGGTTTGCATCGCCGGCGCATTTTTTCTGTGGCTTGGATTTGCAGCGCCAAGAAATTTGCAGCAGCGGACTATGGCGATGTCAGTCACCTTAGAAGATATTCCGCGCGATTATGTTTTAGATGATCCAATGCCCGCGGAAACCAAAGTTACGCTTTTGGGTTCCCAAGATGCTTTTGAAAGATGGAGCCGTGAAAGCCAGTTGGTGCATGTGACCGTGAAGCATGTGCGCCCCGGCGAACATAAGCTCGCACTTTCATCAACCAATCTGTCTCTGCCTCAGGGGATTTTTCTTCGTCAGTTTGAACCCGCGGTGATTACTTTAAAGGTTCATCAATCGCGCTTGGTTACAGTGCCAGTGTCTGTAAACGCGATTGGCCGAATGCCGACTGCGGTTACCAAAGTGAAGGTGAATCCTGAAACGGTAAAGGTGCTGGTTCGCGATGGCGATCCGGGTCCGACGATGATCATGACCGAGCCCATTCCGTTTAATCGTCTCGTGAAGGGGCAGACTTTCGATCTGCGCCTCATTCCCCCTGCCAAAACGCAGTTCTCCGATCAAACTCCCGTATCCGTACGAGTTGCCCTCGAATAGGGCATCCTGTCGAGCTTGACAAGCTGTGCCATAGGCGGCACAACGCACCCTTCCCAAATGAATCGATTTCCTGCCCCAATTCGCACCAACCTTTTGATTTGCTTTTGTTTTTCCATTCTCGCGGCTGCTCAGGTGCAGGCCTCGGACCTGTGCAAACTCCTCATCGAACAATTGGGATTGGATGTGGGGCAATCACTCACGATCTACGGCCCTAAATCTCGTCGCCCCAAGGTTATTTATGCCGTGGGCGACCAATTGGTGTTTCGGGCGCACAGCAAGACGATTGAAGTAGTCACCAAGGACGACAGTGTCCGTTTTACTGTTCCTAACGTAGTGCGCGCCCTGTCGGTTTTGCCTTTTGGTGAAATCGAGGAAGGGAAAAAAATCCGACCGCATATTTTCTCAGTCGAACATACCGGCGGATTTAGCATCTACCGTTTTAATGGGACCAAACACCGCGTTTTGGATTCAACCAATGTAGGCAAGAATGTGCAGCTGGGATTTGAGACGTTTACCGCATCTCCATTGGAATCTGTTTTAACGCCAGTCATTCTCATGTCGACTGACGACAATCTCAACCTAAGAAGCTTGAGTTTGGATTTCCGTTTTGTTCGCTCGTCGCTTCGTTATGTCGACAACACCATGATGGACGGTCCCATCCACTCCATAGCCATGGTTGCAGGTACGAAGGGCGCCGAGGTTGTAGAAGGGCCGAATTCCTTTATCGTCGTTGTAGTGGATGCGTATTCGATCTCTGCGTTTGATTTAGACGACAATCAACTCACTATTCTCAGTTCTCAGCCGCTCAAACCTCCGACCCACAAACGAATTCTTGTAGCCGGTAAGATTTTTGTCGACGGAGAAAACGAGCCACAAACTGCCTTTCACGTCTTCTCTGGGATGCAACTGCAGACATTCGCGCTAGTCGGCAACGTGCTGCGGATGGTGGCTAGTCGGCAGCTTTCCGGCCGTGTTGAGAGTGCAGCCGTGGGCACTGCTCCTGGAGAACTTCACTATTTGATGCGCGATGCCGCAGGTCAGTTGCATCGCGTGCGAATGCACGTATCAGGTTCGCTGGTTTTGGAAGAACAGGTATTTTCCGTTCTCGATCTGCTCCCACCCGGTAGTAACTAAGCCCGCTATTCCAAAGAGTGTCGAAAAGACACCAAGATTTTTTTAGCTCCACTAACCCGGTAAACTTTTCCTGGCTTGGCGAAATCTCCCTGCGCAACCTCTGGCACTGCTCTTGCTTTGGTAAGGCGTGGGATCTTGGGGGAGATTATGAGCCGCGTACTTTCTAGTGTTGTTTTACTCTGGGCAATTTTCTTTTTATCGATCGTAAGTTGCTCGAGGCAGGCGCCGGCTCCTATCGTCGATGTGCAGGCCGTAAACCCCGCAGCGGTAAGGGGTGTGCTCATTGCGCCCTCTGACCAAATCGAAAACTGCACTGATGAATTGCAAGCGCAGGGGGCTAAGGTTCTCTACCAAGGCCAGAGCGGCTTGATCTTAGTAGATAGAGACGCCGCGAGTCTGAAGCTCACCAAGTGCGTGGCTTCAGTCCAAGCGAATTCAACCCTCCAACTCACTTCTGCTGTTGCGAGTTCTGCAGATTTATCGACGATATTACGCCTCATTCCAGCGGAAGAAATCGGCGCTCGCACTTTTGTGAAAGACAATCCCACGTATGATGGCCGCGGAGTAATTGTGGGCATCCTCGATACTGGCATTGAGTTAGATCATCCCATGCTGAAGAAGACTTCAGATGGCCAAGACAAGATTGTCGGATTTTTTGATACCTCGGGTGAAGGACATGTGGAACTGACGACGGTAACGGCTGATGCAGCAGGCGCAATGTCTGATGCTGCTGCAGGGTATACGGCCTATTCCGTCGCCGGTTCTGAGCTGCGCTTTGGTATCTTCCACGGCTCGTCGCTAAAATATTCCACCGATGTAGCTGCCATCGATAATTTTGATGACGTGGGCGTGCTGGCATATCAGGTAGGTAGCGAATGGCGCGCACGAGTAGATCTAAACGACAATAAGAATTTCACCGACGATGTAGAGCTCTACGACTTTGCAGCTTCCAGACTCACTGCCAAATTAGGCAAAAAGAAATCCGTTACCTTTTCGCTAACAGTCGCAAAAGACGGCAAGGCCGCCACGCTTTGCTTCGACGATGGCTCTCACGGCACACACGTCGCAGGCATTGCGGCTGGCTATGATGTTTCTGGCTTGCAGGGCGTTGCTCCTGGTGCGCAGATACTTGCAGTGAAGATCGGCGACAATCGATTGGCTGGCGGCTCAACGACGACAGCATCGATGTTGCTCGCCATCGACTATGCGGTCGCCAATAAAGCGCAGATTATCAATCTCAGTTACGGCATCCGTTCCGGATCCAATTTGGGCAAGAGTGCGATCGATCAATACATCGATAAAATCGCCAGGGAAAAGGGCATAATCTTCTCGATTAGTGCCGGCAATGAGGGGCCTGGCCTTTTAACGGTGGGTACTCCTGCCGGCGCGGACCTCGCCATTACCAACGCGGCTTACATCTCAAAGAGAACCGCTAAAGACAATTATGGCTACACCGGCGTTGAAGACGACAACACTTGGTATTTCTCTTCCGTTGGGCCACGCATGGATGGTGGCTGGAAACCTACGTTGTTAGCACCTGGCTCGGCACTCTCGAGCGTTCCACTTTGGGATAAAGCAGTCGCTAACTATCGCGGCACTTCCATGGCATCCCCGCAGGTGACAGGCGGCTTGGCGTTGCTCCTCAGTGCTGCCCAGCAGAAGAAATTACCCACAGATCGCACGTCGTTAACTCGTGCTGTTTATGATGGAGCGAAGCAGCTTGCGAATCTTGCATTAGTAGAACAGGGCCATGGTTTGATGAATGTCCCCGCTGCACTGACTGCACTCGAAGCGCGCAAGTCGGATTTAGTCGTCGACTACGCACTTTCGGTAAATAGTCCCACTTCTCCAACAGGAAAGGGCGCGGGCATCTACGTTCGTTCCGGAAAGATGGCCGCAAATCTCTTCACGGTAACCGTCACCCCGAGTTTCTTACCGACGGCGGCGTTTGATGAGATGTCAAAAGTCCGCACGCTGAAGCTCTCTGCTTCCGCCGATTGGATTACTTTGCCTCCCGATATGTGGCTGCAAATGAGCGCAAAGACTTTTCAAGTGCAGCTAGATCCCAAGGTTTTAAAAACTCCAGGCCTGCACTCCGAAAAAATCACAGCTACCGACGATAAAACGGGAAGAGTGGCGTTTGAAGTCCCCGTAACCGTCGTGAGCCCACTTGCACTGGTAGATAGCAACCAACATCAAATGAATGTCGATACTACCATCCGCGTTGGCCAAACTCTGCGCTATTTTCTGGATGTTCCTGCGGGAACGACAGCTGTGCAGGTGGATCTTGCTTCCGATGGCCCCATTGTCTGGGGACAACTGTTAGATATGGAAGGTCGCAGAGTCGCACAGGTGCGGGACGCAGAAACCACTTCACCGATGCCCGAGATCTTGGTCACGGCCCCTGTCGTGCGTGCCGGCGTCTATGAGCTCGACTTAGTAGCGCCAGCAACCAACGCGCGCCACGCAAAGGCAAAGGCACAGGTAAAAGTATTTAGCCTCTCGGTGACAAAGGCGCCGAGTTCTATCGACGGCAGCGCCGAAGTTACCGTTCAGAATAACTTTGAGGTACTTAAACTAATCAGCGAAGTGACGATTCCCCGTGTCATGCGCAAAGCAAATGTGAATGTGAAGGGCGGCTCCTCGCTGCAAAAATTCTCCATCGCTGAAGACGATATTAAGCTTTTCTCGTCGATAGACTTCACGGTTCGCACCGCGAAGAAAATCTATGACCTGATGACCGACTATCCTTACTTGCTACGCGATCCCGCAGGCGAGTTGCTCGACGCAGGTGGCTTGGAGCTAGATTCAGCAGTGTCGTTAGCTCTCGATGAGAAAACGGCAAAGGGCGAATCAGTGCTCGAGATAGCAGGGGCGTTCACTAAAGAAGCTCCTGCCTCGTGGAGCTTTGAGCTTACCGAGAACCGAGTGCTTACGGACGCTGTGAAAGTATCCGCAGGTGGCAGAGTGCTGCTGGAGTCGGGGCAATCGACGCTTTTCACTGCTGACTTGTCCAAACACCAAACGGCGCTTGCAGCCGGATTTAATAATTGCCCAGTGCTCGCGCTCAAGACTCCGGGTGCTCGATTGATTCAGGAGATCGCACTCTGCGATTAAGTTCGCATTGGGAATTTGCGGTAGCAGTTGGCCCCACGCTAAGATGGGCCGTGGAAAAACTTCAGTTCACTCGTTACGCCGATCCCGCTGCTTTTCGCGCCGCTGTCTTTCCGTACTTGCTGCGCCAAGAGGCGTTGCACAATGTGATGCTCAGTGTGGTGAACGCAGTCATCGATGAGCCTAAGCGCTATCCCCGCTTTTATTTGGGGGCGGTTACTCAAGGCGATAAGGTTGTGGGCGCCACGTGGATGACCCCACCTTATTCGCTGGGGCTCAGCGATATGTCGACGGCCGCTGTGGACTTGGTGATCCAGGCTGCGGAAAGTTACGACGACCCGGTGAATGGCGTCTTTGGTGCTACCGAGCCATCTGATTATTTCTGCAAGGAGTGGACGAGCATACACTCACGTGCCATTCGGCTCAGCATGCGCCAAGGCGTATATCAGTTGCAGAAAGCGATTCCACTTTCGAACGAGATCGCGGGCCGCATGCGAGTTGCGACACAGGCGGATTTTGATCTGTTGGCTGATTGGAATTTACAGTTTTATATCGACTGCAAATTGCCGGTGCACGAGCACAAGAACTCCATTCCCGAAGCTCACCGCGCGATTGAAAAACAAAATCGATTTTTATGGGAAACCGACACAGGTGTCGTAGCCATGGCGGGTGCCGTGGGAGAGTCTCCCTCGGGCGTGCGCTTTAGTTGGGTCTACACACCGCCCTCGTTTCGCGGACGGCGATACGCGTCACAATTGATGCATCACGCAAGTCAGCTTTTCTTGGATAGGGGCAAAAAACTCTGTTTTCTTTACACTGACTTAACAAACGCTGCGTCAAATAGCGTCTATCGACGAGTGGGTTATGAAATAGTCGGCGAATGCGTGTCTCACGAGTTCGTTTAATAAAGTATTCTTAATGATTGCTTGCGCCGTTTCGCCGGTGTCGGACTATCAGGACGCTTCTAACTGCACTAACGCCCGTTGCTTATCTGCTGCTTTTTTAGCCAGCCAGGGCTCGTAGTGATTTCTTAAGAATTCGGGCTTGGGATCTTTCACCGAACTCACTGCGCCAACTTTCCACAGCGCCCAAATGTAATACCAAGCGTAGTCTAATTGATAAGGTAGAAAGCCTGCGCGCGCGCCATTGGGATAGAGGTGGTGGTTGTTATGCCACTCGCCCGTTACTAGCCCTGGCCACATTTGATTGATCGAGAGATCTTTTCGATTAAAGTCGATGCCTTCTTGGCGTTTGTCTTTCCCGGCACCGTGTCCGTCGAAATTAAATGTCCGCACACCCATCGCCCAAATTCCGCAGCTACCAAAGAGTGCGAGTGCCAAGCCGTGTCCGCCGACTAAATAAAATACCGCGTACCAGAATCCCCAATTGAGAACGAAGTGCGCCAACGTTCGCAGCGGGTGCGCAATCGAGCCCCAGCGCTGGTATTGCTCATAGGTATTTAGACGAATGCCGGTGTGATCAAGCATTGAGGCGACGCGCTGGTATTGCGCGGGCGAAAGATTCTTTGCTATCGCCTGGTGATTCACATCTGCCAAGAAACAATAGAGCCAACCACCGTGCACGTTGTACGGATCGCCCGGCTGCTCAGACATCAAGTGATGCACGTGGTGCGAAACCACGTACGCTTCGTCGACAATGATTTTCACAACGAGGTTCTTGGTGATGAAACGAAAAATCGGATGGCCGAAGCGGTAACCGCGGTGCGTGGCATAGCGGTGGTACCAGATCGTTCCATGCGTTCCCAAGATAACCATGCTGTAGACAAACGCCGCCAGCAGGAGAGGAAAGCTGAAGTGGTATATAAGGAACAGCGCTAACGGAATTCCAAACGCCAGATTAGAAACCCAAGAAAAGAACCCAACCCATTTTCTGCGATCTGAAAACACATTGAGTCCCGAAAAAAATTCTCGGAACAATTGCTGTTGTGTTGGAACAGCTAGCTTCCCATCGACGGTTTCATAACCGTACGATGGAAAAGCCAAAATAGAATTCAAAGAAGCCATAGATCCCCCAGCCTCTCGCGAAAATAGCGAGACGAGGAATTACGCCTGGCTAGTTTTTGCGCGTTTTTTCTTTGCAGAACCGTCGTCCAACCCATCCCATGAATGAGTTTTCTGGAACATAGTAACGGTTTCTTCCGGAGTCATAACAACAATTTTAAAGACCGTGTTGAGACGCTCTCTGCGACCGTCATCAATAAAATCTCGAGCATTGGAAGTTACAAAAACCGAACGGGCGCCCGTTACGTGCCGTTGTAAATGCGCAACCGCATTCACTTCGGTAATCGAAAGCCGATGCGAATCGCGATGAGGAAATAGGACGGCGGAAATTCTTTGGAAAGAAGCTGCCCCCGAATCATTTTTCTTCTGCGCTTTCGCTCTAGCGCCAGGCCACGCGCTGCGAGTCGGAGGTTTTACGGCCCCCGGCCATCCCGGATTTAGGGTGTTGAGTACTTCCTTGGCGCGGTCCGCCTCGAAAATTTCGATCTTCCCTTCGCTCTCCCATGCCTTGAGCACGGTCACTGCGGGCGACAAATTGGGAGCCCTCATTAGTCCGGCGTCCAGAGTCAGTTTGTAAACCATGTTGATCTTCTCTCCTGGTGCGTCTTCCTTGGTGCTGACCGGGACGTCTAGGTCGGCTGAAGCTTTTGCTACCGGTGTTGTTTTTGCTGCTGCTGTTGTTGTTCGTTTGCCCGTTCGGCCACTTGCCGGTGACAACTTTTTCTTCGTCGGCATTCCCATGCTCCACAAAACTCACGGCTTCCCCAGTACGCTCCGCGCGACCGGTTCTGCCAATGCGGTGAATGTAATCTTCTCGTGTGGACGGTACATCGAAGTTGATCACGTGATCTACATCGTTAATGTCCAGTCCGCGACCCGCTAGGTCTGTCGCGATCATAATCGAATTTGAATCACCGCGAAACACTTCCAGAGCGCGTTTTCTTTGTCCCTGGGTACGGCCGCCGTGAAGGCAGACCGCGTTGTAACCTTCGCGATCCAAAGTACGCTGCAAACGCTGCGTCCTAGACTGGGTGCGCACGAAAACTAAGACTTTTCCGGTTCGGGTCTTGAGTTCCTCAAGCAGAGCCTGGGGCTTATCTCCGTTTCCGACACGGCGGATGGTTTCTTTAACCTGAGAGTTGGGCTTGGTCGCATCTCCAACGGTGATGCGGATAGGCTCTTTTACGAGCGGGCCCACAAAACGCATTACTTCTTCCGGCAAAGTGGCCGAGAAAAGCAGGGTTTGGCGTTCTTTTGGAACGAAACGCAAAATATTTCGAATTTGAGGCAAGAAACCCATGTCCAACATGCGATCGACTTCGTCGAGAACCAAGATTTCTACTTTGGATAAATCGACGGTGCGCTGCTCGATGTGGTCATTAAGGCGACCTGGAGTTGCGACGATGTAGTCGACTCCACGATTAATTTCGTTTGCTTGCCGAGAAAAGGACTCTCCACCAACCACGAGACAACCCGTGATTTTGGATTCCTTGGACATTTGGCGCATTACTTTTTGAATTTGGCCGGCCAACTCACGTGTCGGAGCCAAGATTAAGCCCAATTTTCCTGGGCGATGGTACAGCGCGGAGAGCATTGGAATAGCAAAAGCGCCGGTTTTTCCGGTGCCCGTCTGCGCAGTTCCTACGATGTCTTTTCCTTCGAGACCGGCCGGAATGGCGTCGGCCTGAATAGGCGTAGGATTGATAAAGCTCATGTTAGTGAGCGAAGACTTAAGGGTCTGAGGAATATTCAATTCCTCAAACGTATTGAATTTTTTCAAATTAACTTTCTAGGAGGGAACGCTTTAAGAGGGAGTGCCCTCGCGCCTAAAAAAGGCAAATAATGTAGGTCCCCCTAGGCATTTGGCTGTTGAGCCTGCGCTAGGAGGACCTTCAGAAACTGTCTAACTAAAGACGAATCTTATTAGGAATAATTAGCTCGGGGTGCCGAGACTAGTAGCGATTTCCGCCACCACCGCCGCCACGGCCTTGACGTCCGCCGCCACCACCGCCGCCGCCGCCGAAACCACCACGGCCGCCGCCGCCGCCGCCGCCACCACCAAATCCACCGCCGGAGCGAGGAGCTTGGGGACGAGCTTCATTCACGGTCAGAGCGCGACCTTCGAACTCATGACCACCCAATGCGGAAATAGCACTTTGTGCTTCTTCCTCATTGGACATTTCAACGAAACCAAAACCTTTGGACCGACCGCTGTCGCGATCGATGATGATTTGGCATGTTTCAACTTGTCCGTGTTGTGCGAACAAATCGTTTAATGCGCCTTCGGTTACGGAAAAGGCCAAATTGCCAACGTATAACTTCTTACCCATATGAACTTAAAAACCTCCTTGAGGTCGGTGCGGTAGAAAAGGCATTGAGCACCGTGCTCAGAGGTCTCTCTACTGACTAGGCGTAGTCATAGTTTATCTTGAAAAAAAAATCACGAAATTAGATAAAGCGTGAACTGCCCTACTAATTTATTGATTTTATTGTAAAATCCGTGTCGTCCATTGCCACCTCTGGCGTGGTTTTTGTGAGGAGCTGAAAATTGAGTGAATTTATCACGCCTTTTTACGGCGGGGTTCTCATCGGCGCAGCCGCTCTGCTAATGCTTTTAGCGAATGGACGCATCTTAGGTGTGAGCGGAATCGTCGGTGGAATCCTCAATTCATCGACGAGAAACCAAAGTTGGCGATTCTATTTTGTCGTCGGCCTTTTAGCCGGTGGTGTGTTGGAAAGTTTTGGTAACCCCTCGGTATTTGCATTCACTATTTCACGTTCTTGGGTCGCGATAGTCGTCGCAGGATTGCTTGTTGGTTACGGCGCTCGACTTGGAAACGGCTGCACCAGTGGACATGGAATTTGCGGGGTGAGCCGCCTCTCGCGTCGGTCGACTTTAGCGACGATACTTTTCATAGCGACGGGTGCTGCGGTTGTTTTCGTTATCAATCATCTATTGGGAGGTCAGATATGAACCGATGGATGGCGTTTCTCTGTGGTTTGAATTTCGCTGTGGGACTTTGCATTGCGGGCATGACCCAGCCTGGAAAAATTACCGGGTTTTTGGACTTCGCGGGCAATTGGGATCCCAGTCTGCTCTTTGTAATGGCCGGAGCTATCTTGGTTTATTCAGTGGGATTTCGCATGGCTGTGAAAATGCCCAAGCCGTTATTTGAAAATGAGTTTCAAATTCCGCCCGTACGTTCCGTTGATAAAAAGCTCGTGTTCGGATCGATTTTGTTCGGCGCGGGGTGGGGACTTGCGGGGTTTTGTCCCGGGCCGGGAATCGTTTCGCTCGTCTCTCTGCGCCCCGAACCCTTCCTCTTTGTAATCAGTATGGTGGCGGGGATGTGGATTTTCGAAAAGACACAAACTCGGTAGATATTTCAAACCCATCCGTGTTATTTCGGCGCCCATGCTTCAAATCGCTGCTCTTTTCTTTGCGCTTACTACGGGTCTGCCGTCCTTAACGGCCGCAGATAGTAGCGTGCTGATTCTTCGCACGGTGCAAGAGAACGAATTAAAGCCGCAGGATGATGATTTTTTTAATGCCTCGGAACGCCAATTCGTTGACTTGGTAAATGATGGTAATCGCCGCCGCACGGTGAAGGTTATCCCTCGCACACTGCGCATCACTGATTTCGATAAAATGACGACGGAAGTATCGCCGGTGCTGCACCCGAGCCCTGTTCGCGGAATTTATTTCCAAGGGCATGGCAATGAGTTTTCGTATTGGCCGAGCGGCAAACGTGGCTACAGCGGTAAGGAATTCGCAGCGCTTCTTATTCCTCTGTTAGAAGCCGTGGGCACGGATAGGGGCGAAGGCTTTTTTATCTATTTCGATTCCTGTCACCTTGCCGATGCAGAAAATGGCCGGCCATTTCTCATTGAATTGGGAGAAACTTTAAAGGCAGAGGCTCCCGCATTGGCAGAAAAAGTGTTGCTGATTGGACATGTGAAAAACGCGGCTTTCGGAGCGCTCTATTCGGGCGAGCCTGCAGACCAGATATTGGCGCGGCCGGAATTGGTAAATGCGATTCGGTTTCCGTGGCGACGACAATTGGTAGCTTCGCTAATTACTTTCCCACTTCTGTTAGTGCCGCTGATTGCATCGCGATTTGGCCCCTTGGGAGTTGAGGGTGCTGCTGCCGTCGTATTTGGCAGTGGGATTACCTACATTTTGTTGAATCCTTTTTTGAAAACGTTTCGGGCGCTGCGAGAAGTGCATCTAATGGAAGCGCAGTTTGCGACAGCGATCCAATCTAATCGGCATGTGCGTGTGCTACTTCCAGCTAATGGCGGGGAAGGGATGCAGACGATGGACGTCACGGCCGTGAGTCATTTTCTCGACGGCCGCCCCGTGGAAACTCTACCTTGCCATCCGTTGCTATTGCTTAGATCGCAAGATCCGATGCAACTACGACGTTAGGCAACCAATCTACCCAGCCATCGGCAATGAGCGCTCCATAAACTGTATCGAGTGCGACGACCATATCGCCTGCGCTGCGACTGCCCCTTTTGCAAGTCAGCGTTGCAGCGGCATATGTCATTTGCGGAGTGAGCTTTTGAGCTCCGCTTGCGATTGTTAAGCTCTTTGCGAGCTTCAATGCTTTCACGATATCGACGAAATCCTTAACCTGATCGATCGGATTGCGATCATTTAAGCAGCGAGTGAGAACGCCTGCGGCCATCGTGTGCCCTGCTTGATTGGGCAAGCCCAATCGCTTCAAAAACATATCGTAAATTCCATACACTTCTGACGAGCGCGGAGTGGCGATGGAATCCTTTTCCAACCCAGATAAATGCGTGTCTTGAGCCAAGACACTCGTGCACAAACCGAACGCCAGCGCGGCTAAAAAAAACCGTTTCATGAGAACCCCCCAAATTTTTAGTGATTTGAGGCGTTAATATACAGCATTGGACGGGGCCTTGAGAAGACTGCAAAATTTGTCACCAGCCAGCCTGGCTACCAAATCACTGAAATAAACTAATTTGGATACATTCTGCGGAACACGCGTCGGACAGCTTCGAGCTCCGCATAGTCCTGTTCCGGGTTCTTTTCATCAAGCGCGCAAGCCCACTCAAGAACAGGAGTACAAGAGAGTGAATCTAAGTCGATTACCAGCGATGGCTTAAACCAAACTTTAAAGTCACCTTGCGCTTGAGGAGTAGCTTTTGACTCACTTAAAACGACAGGCACACTTCGAAACTTAGCGGCTCTCTGTGCTTCGAATGGCAATCCAGCGCGCAACGGAATCTCTATCCGAAACGCTTTATCTGTTGCTACAGCAACTAGCTTTTTGCGCAGCATGCGAAATGCAAAATCCCGGGTGAGAAGCCCGCCGTCCACGTCTGCTAATTTAGTAACTAGCTCCTGAGATTTTGTGTGAAAGGAATGTTCGGCCACGCGCAGAGATTCACTCATTTTCTCGTAAAGCTTTTGCGAGGAATCAATTTGCGCTTGGAGGTTTCTCTCCATTACTGCGTCCTTCCCTTGGACGGCATCTTTGCGAGACTCCAGGTCAGCGCGTTGGCGGGTTAGGGTGCCGACCGTTTGGCGAAGGGCAATTAGCCCGGAGACCGCGTTGTTAGATTCTTCAATGGAACCGCGAAAAGAACGTGCGCGACCATCTCCGCCCCGCATGCGGCTTTCTACACTTGTGCAGTGAGATGCCCAGCGTTGGGAGAGAGCCAATTTCTCAGCATGTTGGATAAGACGTTCAGAATAAGCTTCGATGTCGACGACAATAGGGGATGTGAGCAAGGCGAGTGCGTCGGCGGCGCGGGAGCGAACTTCGGCGTCGGACGACTCTTTTGCCTCGAGCAACCCTGTCACTGAATCCTCTCCGCGACGAAGCAACTCGCGCGATGCGAGGGCTCGGTCACTATAGGCGGACGAGCCCAGGTCTGAAATCAATTCGGGGATCGATTTCACGGCGTATTTGGCATTGGTCTGCCCCAAATCAAGCGGTACCAGAGGGAATTCAAATGGTGGCGGGGCGGTCTCCGGAGTCGGTAGTGCGGGAGTACGGTCACCGGCCAAAGCGAGAAAAGAACAGACGATAAAAGAGGTAATCAGTGCTTTTTTCATGTGGCTCCGTTCTTAGCGCAAAGCGCGGGAAAATAGCAAATCGAGCTATCTCGTCGCGACACTCGGCAGTAATAGAAAGTGGCAACCGTCGATGTGTCGTAAGAAACGGTCCAAGAAGGGTTGAATTTCAGTGATGTCAGCCACTCGCACTCGCTCTCTTACCGTGTGGACATCTTTAAATGATGGCCCAACCGATAGCAGACGAATACCTGGGTATTTTTCTGCCAGCACAGCGGTCTCAATTCCTCCCGGAGCCAATTGCAAATGCGAACCGGGCTTGTGGTGACGAGCGTAGGAGAAAATCGGGTCTCTTGGGTCCGCAAGCCACGGTGAAGTGCGGGCGTATGTTTCTACTTTGGTTTCAGGAACCGGAAAGTGTTGTTCGGCCTCGGACTTGATTTGCTCAACGATTGCGTCCAAATCCCTGTTGTCAAAGGAGCGAGCCATCGCGGCCAGTTGCAGACGCATTTCCTCGCCGGCGGCAGCCATGTCAATGAAACCAAGGCTAGAAGAGGTTTTCACGCGTTCGGGAAAACCGTCCGCAGACGTGATTACGCCGTTTGGAATGTCCTTTAAGAACCAGCCTAACGTGTCGGTTGATTCCGCACTCAACACCCGACGATTCGCTTCATGGGATTCGACTTCTTCCATTTTTAGTTCGGCAGCTTTGTCATCGGGAGATTTGGCCAAAGCTGCTTTAAATAGCAGCGAAATCTGGTTCCAAGCTTCGCGAGATTTAGAGCTCGGTGTAACCAATTCGAAAGTTATCGACGTAGGAATCGCGTTGATCGTCGGGATCTTGCCCATTTTCACGGATGCTAGTCGAGGTTTCAAATTGCGTATCTGAAGCGTGCGAATCATTTCGGCAAGGAGTCGGCCGCCATTGATTCGGTTGAGATGGATGTCCATGCCCGAATGGCCGCCTGCTAATTTTTGAATGGTGAACTTGTGAATGTCCATGTCCGCGCCCATTTTTTCGGTCTTGAGCGAAGTATCAACTTTCACTCGTCGGGCGCCCAAGCAGCCATGGCAGACAGAGGTCACTTCTTCCTCGTCAACGTTTACAATCACAGAAGATTTTAGCGGCAGCGTCATCCCCTTAGCGCCGACCATGCTGATCTCTTCTCGCGTTGTGAAAATCAATTCCATCGGTGGATGTTCGAGTGACGGGTCGACCAAATAACGAAGTGCTAGGGCCATTCCGATTCCGTTGTCGGCGCCTAAAGTCGTGCGATTGCCCTCGCTGTGCATCCAGCCGTCGGTGATCTGCGAGCGAACGCCGTTGCGAAATACGGCGGCGACGTCTTCGCCTTCCACGTTGGTGACTGTGACCATATCGAAATGCGATTGCACTCCGACGATAGTAAAGGCGGAACTGGCATAGCGGCCCGTTCCCGGAAGACGAATCAATAAATTTCCTGTTTCATCGCGGATGCTCTCAATAGTGCGACCAGACCATACTTTTTGCCCCGCCTGCACCGCTAGGTTGCGGACATACTGTTCGATTTCGGCTTCTTCGCCAGAGGGGCGGTAGATTTTTGAGATGTCCTCAAAAAGGATAAAGACTGTATTTCCTGGGCTTTGCTTCAGTCTTTCCCAGATATCGCCGGCAAAAGTCGAAGGACTTAGCGCCAGCAGCGTGAATAAAACTAAAAAACGCACATACACCTCTTAAGAAGGTGAACGGATTAGCACAGTCCGAGCGGGCAGATCCATAGGCTTTTCCTGCTGGGGTTTGAGCTCAGGCCGGAGTTTTTTCTGATGTTTTAGTCTAGAATATCGGGCAGAAGAGGAGCCGATGTCACAACCCAAAGATATTGCAGTTCAATTCCTACAAAAAATCGTCGCGGGCGATATCCGGAAAGCGTACCAGGATCATACGGTTAAGAATTTCCGACACCACAATGCCTATTTCCCCGGCGACGCAGACTCTCTTTGCAAGGGGATGCAAGACAATCACGAGAATTTCCCCGACAAAATTTTCACCACCAAGCAGGTGATTGCGGAAGGGCCATTGGTGGCAGTGCATTCTTTGATGCAGTTTAATCCCGAACATACTGGGATTGCCGTAGTGCACTTGTTTCGTTTTGAGGGCGATAAGATCGCAGAGTTTTGGGATGTGGCGCAGATACTGCCAGATGATTCACCCAATCAGAATGGGCCACTGTGATGAAGGACATTGTGATGAGGGCTTTTCTCATAATGGCGATGGGCTGTGGGTTTTGTGCTTGGGCGGCGGATCCAAAGTGTATCGATACTGGCCGAATTTCCGAGTCGAATCCGGAGCGATCCATTTCTAATGTTTTAAAGAGGCGAGCCATCTCTGACGACGAGAGATTTGTGCGGTTGATTTTTTCTGAGAGCTTGGCTTCCAACTGCGTGGGTTCTGAGGAGGAGGGCGCAGTGGTTACTGGAATTGCGTGGGTATTGCGCAATCGTAAATCCAATCCCGCGTTTGGGGATGTCGTAACCGCGCGCCGTCAGTTTCGATCTACTTTTGGAAATTACGATGTGGCGAGACGTAAGGAATTCCTTTGTCCTTCCGCTTCTGGAGAAAATTGGCGGGCAATTTGGGATCGCTCTCTGGCCGCTTGGCAGGCGACTTCCTTGGCGGCCAATCCGCTCGCTGGCGTGACGAATTATTTTCTGGGGCGCCATTTCGAGACCTCCAAACTAAACGGCAAATTTCCGCGACCCAGTTGGGCGACCGCTCCCAATCAGCGGGTGGAATTGCCCGGCCTAAAGGCCGATAGTGCGTGTATCGAGTTTTGGAAGGTGAAACCTTTTGCACCGTAGTATCGATGAGGTTTGCATCATCGGGTAGGTCGCGAGGCCGCAGTGCCGCTCGAGAAAGTTGGTACCGTTCCTGCTATTGACGGTGAGCATGAAATCACCCGTCGACGATACCGCCCTAGTACCCCTTCAAAATCGCAGTTCCGGATTTACGATGGTGATTTACTCAATCATCTTTTTCTGGGGGCTGCACGCCGGCAGGGACTTCTTAGTTCCTCTTTGCATCTCGGCGCTTTTGGCGTTCTTAATTTTGCCTCTCATGCGGTTCTTAACGACGCATCGGGTACCAGAATGGTTGGCGATTACTTTGAGTACCGCGGCACTGATTCTGCCTTTTGTTTTCTTAGGTGTGGTTTTGGTTCGAGAAGGTCAGAGCTTTGTCGACCAGATTCCAAATCTCGTGAAATCACTTGAGGGTTGGACGAATTCTGTGTCCCAGAGCCAGTTTGCTCATCGCTTTCATTTAGAAAGCTCTTTAGAGTTTTCGGCGTTAGCAGAAAAACTCGGAAGTTCATTTGGCACAGGTGCAGTAGCTCTCCTGACCGGATTAGGAAGCATTCTTAGTTCTGCAGCGCTATTAGTTTTAGTTCTGATCATTACAGTCGTGATGGTCGCGTCGCGCAAGCACCTGAAGGTTTCATCCGTTCGTCTACTAAGACAATTTGAAACCGTTCATGCCGATAACCTGCTGAACGAAGTCACTCAGCTGATTGAGCAGTTTCTGCTCGCGCGTTTCATCATTATGATCATTAGCGGCATTGCTTCTACGGCGTTGATTTTTGCTTTCGGAGTTCCCTACAGCATTCTTCTGGGTTGCTTAATTGGCCTACTAACGATTGTGCCGGAAGTTGGGTACGTACTGAGTGTCGTGCCGTTGATTATTGTTTCGATCGTATCGGGACATTCCGCGGGTTCGATCCTCCTGCTTCAGGCGCTGCTCTTTGTCGTGCACATTATTGAAGGCAATGTTCTTACGCCCAAGCTGGTGGGGAACCGACTCAACATCAACGTGCTCGCAGGTTTTATCGTCCTCTTTGGTGGCGGTTTGATATGGGGCGTTTGGGGTATGCTGCTGAGTATTCCCATTCTAGGAATCGTCCGCATCGTCCTTTGTGCGTCGCCAACGTTGGCGCCATGGGGGCTGCTGTTGTCAGAGCGCGACGATAGAGTGCAAAGCAAGCGATTGCGCCGTCCCGTTCCGCGGATTTTTGGACGCGGCAAATCTATGCCGGAAGCCACGGCATAAGCCCCTCGGATGAAAAATCATCCTAGCGTGTGTTATTTATTGGCAATGGCAAAGAAGCTTAAAAAGAAAAAGCCTGCGAAAAAGTCTCTCACAAAGTCGAAGACGAAGAAGAAGTACAAGTTACCGACGATAAAAGTTCGCGGGAAGGTAGCTACCAAGTGCTACCACTGCGATGCCTTTCTTACTGAAGAAGAACGATTCACTCACAACTGCTGGAGTAAGACCGAAGAAGAGCTGACGTACGACTTGCCTGAAGAGTTAAAGGACGCATGGGAACGGCTGCGGACTACTGCAGTAGAATTTGGCGACCAGCGAATCTATGCATCGCATCGGTCGATCATGTTTTCTAGAAAAAGCTGCTACTTTTTTGTGCGACCGCAGAAAAAGTATCTCGAGGTTTGTTTCTTTTTGGGACGGGCGCTGAAAGATCCTTTTGTACGCAAAATTCAGCAGACTACTAAGACCAAGTTCGCGCACATGGTGCGCATTGGGCACTACGATGAAGTCGAAGGTGCTTTTACAGACTGGCTTAAAGAAGCCTACGAATTCTGTCCTCCGTCATCATAAAGTGAGCAGCCTCTCTTTCCCTAGCAACTGCAAAGGCTTACTTGGAAAACCACTAGGGCCTTGTGCCACCCGAGCTCAGCTGGTAAACCCCTTTCCTTTTTCAGGAAAGCGAACTTATGCGTGCATTTGTTATCGGGTTGGTTTTGGCGGTATGGTCGGGAGCGGCAGGCGCCTCGGTTTGCCCTCGGCTTTTGTACGCTATGGGCGTTGCCACGATTGAAAGAGGTGCCATCTCTGATATCGCGGTAGCTAGTTCCAACACTGGAACTTTTTTTGCGCTGTCAAAATCAGAGTACGACGTTCTCCGTCGCGTGCAGAGTCATTGTGAGTGGCTGGATGCGCGTCGTTCTGTGCCGTTTTTCTCGGAAGAATATCAAGGTTTGTGTGGTGGTCGGACGGCGTTTGCTATTCACCGCGAGGCGTGGACGGAGCGCAAAGTGGAAGTGCAAAACATCAAGGCTTTACGTGACCTAGGATCGAATGAAACAGAAATTGAATTCCACCGAAATCGCGTAAACAATCAGCACAACCCGGTTCTAGCGGCGACCCTCACGCCATTGCGTCACAATCTGCGCAAGATCTTGCCTCGTCTGATCGCTACTCTGCGCGCCTTTGATTCGCTTAATCCCAATGAGCGATCTGCTGTCGTGCGTGCTTTTACATTTGTTGGAAATTTTATTGGAAACGAAACTGGTTTTGCCAATTTGATGGAGCGCCGAGAGAATTTTTATCGGGGCTATCAGGTGATGCTCGCATTCCGTAGTTACGCAATTGCCGTTGAATCTGAGACGGAATCGTTTTGGGATGTCTTGGAGCGCTATAAAACTCTGCCTCATCTAGACGTGAAGACGGCCCGCGCCAATCTGGTAGAAAAAATAAAGACGTTTGATAGGCTCGACACTCCGGAGGCTCCGTCCGCGGCAAGCTCAATGCGTTCCTTGGTTGAAGCGGAAGCGGTTGCGCCGGACAACACGAGCGAAGCTCTCCCGACAGAAGCCCCGTCTGCCACACGTCGATTGATTCCTCCCCCACAAAGTTATGGAAGCATGGCGGTTTTGGCCGCTCGTTGGGAGTGGTTGCGCTATCGCCAACTTACGGAAAATCGCCGACAAGAGGCGGCGCGCTTAGTGGCGTTTCCGGCGATCTATCGCGACTGGGATACTCTTGCCGAGATGGAGCAGGGTGTTTTGGTGAGCCTGAATGAAGCCTGGAAGCAAAACGAGCCAGAGCGGGTGATGTCGCTGATGAAGGACTTAGAAGCGCTAGATGCTGAAAGAGCCATCGTGCGCAGTTCCTATTGGACAGCACTCGGTATCGTAGAGGAGCACGTGCAGGCGGATGAAACGGCGATGTGTAAATTACCGGTTGCCGTGGCTCGTGTTATCGACGAGACGCAGGAGTTTCTCGATACAGTCCACGAGAGCAGGGATCTGCTAGGCTTGAGTGAATACGACTATAAAAAGGCGCTCGACCAGAAACCCGATTGGGCGAGAGCCGAACGTATCTTAGCGGCCTACGACCAGTACGTAAGCGCCATCGGGAAGTTGAATGAAACTCGCGCCTCCTCGCTTTCTGTAGAGCGCGCAGAGAATCAGCTGTACAGCGCTTGCCGCTTAGTCGCACCCTCCCCAAAATCGCAGTCCATTGAGCTGCATTTGATTCGTCAAACTGGTCGCGACGGCAATATGCTGATTACTGCACTGGAGGCTGTGTATGCCGAGCATGCCGACAAAAACAATTGGAGTTGGCAGCGATTAACCGAAACGGGCGACAACACCCGCATTCGTTTTAGAGTAGAGGGTGTCGGCGTAGAGGATTTCTTCCTGCGCGAGATGGGCTCACACTCATTGCGTTCGCGGAACGGCTCAGCCCTGGCGCGCGATAAAGAGAAAGTTTATACGCATGAGGTGCAGGTGCGTTTGGTGGATTCTAACGGCACACTGCGAGCCGACGGTGTGGCCGTTCGCAGTTACAACGACTACGCCGAACGCGAGGTCGTCGACAAACGGATCGATCCAGCAGTTCGTTCGAGTCATATGTCTTGGGAGGAATTCTTCCACGGCGGCGGCTTGGCTCTATTCGACGAGCGAATGCTGGCGATTGAAGGCTACCGTCAGCTAACCGAAGCTAAATAGCCGCGCATTTTCGAAACCGTTAGAAACCCTGTTATCTGCGTGGCACCGTAGATGATGGGGCTTTCTATTTGGGGTGATTGAAGAGAGCAAAGAAGGCAGCGATGGCGATGCCGACGCAGGTGCCGGCGATTACGTCGCTAAGGTAGTGAACGCCTAGGTAGATTCTTGTGGTGTCTATGGCGAGGATTAGAAGCATCGCTGCAACTAAGGGTGCCGCGCTCGTTCGGAGATTGCTTCGCTGCGCTCGCAACAACTGGGCTAGGGCTAGGTATACCGTGGTCGCGCTGAGGGCATGGTTGCTTGGGAATGAAAAAGTGTCGACGAATACTAAGCGTGACGATTCGTCGGGCCGCGCGCGTGCGAATAAGAATTTCAGCATTGGCCCAACTGCCGATGCCGTCGCTCCGGATAATAGAAGAAGGATGGCTGCGCGCTGGCGCTTGCGCCAGGCAAGAATCCCAGCAGCTAGTAGGACGAGGGGCGTGAGGAACTTACCATCTCCCAGAGCTGTTAGGACGATGGCTACGGAAGTGGCGGTGTCGTTTCGGCGTACGCCGAAATAATTGGCTGTTGCTACGTCCCAAGAATCCAGCCACGTCGGAAGAGAACCCGGTCCGTGAAGCATGGTCGCAATGCACAGAAATATCCCCAGCGAAACGGCGATGAGGATGAGGAGTACGCGATTGTTGCTGGAGCGCAGGGAGATCAAAGATTCTCCGTCCAACCGCTGGCTTCTTGAGCAAATATTTTGCGCGAGCCTTTCACCGGCTGAAAAACCCAGTCTTTAACATCTCTTCGTTCGACAGTAATGCGGTGTGAATCTGAATCGATATCAATGCAGTGGTAAGAATTCGGAGCATCTTTTCGAGTGCGCCAAGATAAGCAAGTTCCTGCCGTCGATACCACGCTATTACCAAAAGTAGTTACCCAGGGATCATGGACGTGGCCCGAGAGCACCAAATCAACTTTTGCTTGGCGGAAAAGTTCCTGGGTTTGCTCAATCCCGCGCAGAAGATTTTCGCCTTGGTCTTCAGGCTTTCTGCACGAAAGAGGGTGGTGCAACATGACGACGCGGGTTTTTGCATCGCCCCAGCTGTTGAGCAGTTGGTCGCGCACTCGATTCAGATCTAGCTTGCCTTGAATGTGGCGCCAGCGACTCGTTGAATTGAGTCCCATCACGCAAACATCCTTCACTCGCAATTGAGTTTCGCGCTTAGCCTGAAAATAATGATGGAAGCCGTAGTAAGGGTGAAGCAATCGCCCGAAGACATTAAATAGCGGGATGTCGTGGTTACCCGGTACTGCGAAGAACGGTTGTTTAATCTGCTGACGAAAAAGGTTTGCAGCGCGGAACTGCCAGCTTCTGGCGCGTTGAGTGATATCGCCCGATATCAAAACCAAGTCGGGGGCGATTTCCTCGATGTCTTTGAGCAGCGCCTTCTCGACCTGCGGATACACAGTGCCGAAGTGTGGATCGGAAAGGTGTGCAATCCGGACTTTGCTCATTTGGATAATTCCTTTGGAGGTAAGACCATTTTCATCGCCTTTGGGTTTGCTTCGATTTTTATCGGCGATTTCATTACAAAGATCTCGCCGTCTAGCGCCACCATTGTACTCGATTTTGGCAGCTGAATCGTCAGCTTATCGACGCAGAACGTCTCGAGCTTCGTCTCATTCTCTAGAGTATTTGCCAGGCCGCGGAAGAAGATTCGCATCATCTCCAATCGGCTTACCGGGCGGAGAACCACTACTGCCAGCAATCCGCTCTTCATGCATTTCGCCACATCAAGCGCTAAATCTCGAAGCTGTAGGGCATTGTTGCCGATGAAGATCGACATGGTCTTGAGACTGGTGGTTTTGCCCTCAGTCACCAGTTCGATGCGGAATTCTCGATGAAGGCCGATGAGGCTTTTCATCGTCGACAGGATTACAACCAATCGGTCACGGCCAAAACGCTTCGTGTTTTTTTCTCTATCGCGAATGGATTTGGCATAAAGCCACAAGCTCGCATTGATTAGGAAATAGTGCTCATTAATCTTGCCTAGCCCCACTTCCCTCACTTCGCCCGTGAAGGCAGTTTCCATTGCTTGTTCGATATCTTCGGGGATCTTGTGATTGCGCGCGAAAAAATTAAAAGTTCCGCAAGGTACTGCCGCAAAAGTCACTTTGCCGTCGGCACATTTATGCGCCACCGCTCGGATAGTCCCGTCGCCGCCCGCGCCAATAACAGTTCCGCCATTCTTTTGCGCGGCTGCTACCGCCTTATCAATCTGTTGATCAAAGGTTTCAGGGTTATCAGTGGGGTAGTGGATCAATTCGACGCCATTCTTTGTGGCGATCTGCTTCGCCATTTCCGGAAGCGAAGCACCGGCGCCTTTGCCGGATTTGGTGTTTGCGATCAGATGAGCTGTGCGACGAGCTGTGGTCATTTCGAATTCCTTTGAGATAAACTACCACCACGAGCGGATTACGAAACACATGGCGAAAGAATTGAAAAAGAACAAGTAATTTAATGCGCGGCTTTGATGAGTTTGTCCCACGACGAGCGGATGTTCTTAATCACGTCGAGTTCGTGCAGGTCGCGTTTCGTGTAGCCAATGGTGATGTGGGGGAAGAACCAAGCTGGATCCCAGGCACTTGGTTCGCCGCCTTTTTTGACAAACAGCCGCCAGATCTTGCCGCGGATTTTTCGGAGTTTGGGAGAATCGACGAGAACTAAGAATGTTTCCTCGCTCACTCCGTCGATAAGCTTCTTTCCAGAGCCAATTCCGAGCATAAGCAGTTTGGTATTTTGAATTTGTTCCCGCTCGGCAATGGCGTACCGATTGGCTTCAATGGGTTAGCGCAGATCTTTGATTTGCCCGTCGGGGAGGTTCAAAGCCCAGAACCAGGGCGGCGGCCGGGGCATCTACCGGGTTTAATTGACAATCAACGGCTCGGACCGTAATTTCCTCGTCTGTTAGTGGCCTGCCAACGCTTGTTTCGGACCTGTCCGGGACAGGTAACTCGCTCAGATTCTATGGGGGCGGTAGTTAAGTTGGTTATAACGCTTGCCTGTCACGCAAGAGGCCGCGGGTTCGAGTCCCGTCCGCCCCGCCATTTTCATTTCAACTAGTTGATTTCACTAAACGAAGCGAAACAGGAATTTCTGTCCGGGGACATACGGGGACAGGACGGAATTTCTCACCGGTTTTACCCGGCGAACTCGCGTCCCCGGCCGTCCCCGGCTCCGGGTTTGATCCCTGTTTCAGGATTTCGTTCAGTGCGTTTGCGACTTTTCGTTTTTGCGAAGTCGTCTGCGCTACGTACCTCAATGTGACGTTCGGCGACGAATGATCCATGAGTTTTGAGACGGCGTAAAAGTCTCCCGTGAATTCATTCGCGAGAGTTGCGGATGTCTTCCGCAGCATGTGCGTGCCCGTCACGTGAGTGAAGCCAAGCCGTTCTAAAGCGCGATTATACGCTTTAGCGACAGTCTGGCGATTCATCGGACGCCCATGGCAGTGAAAAACAAACGGCACTCTCGGATCACGGATGGCTTTCAACCGCTCCAACTCTAGAGCCAAAGTCTCGGGAATCACGAGGACGCGAACCTTTCCATTCTTGGGACGTTCTTTCACTCGGGGTTCCCAAGTGATTTGATCCCAAGCAATGGTCCATTCGATCCGCACCACGCGAGTCTTAAGCTCAATGGCGTTCCAGTGCATTCCGCAGACTTCCCCGACCCGAAGTCCCAAACAGAATTGGGCCAGCGCCATCGAGTAGAATTGCGGAGATTTTGAGTTCCGCAGATCTTCCAGAAACGCAGCCAACTCCCCTTGAGAAAGACTTTGCACTCCAGCATCCGCCTTCTTGGCCATATCGGCGGCTCTGTAGTGCTCGTCGAGAATCGGGATTACATAGCTCGGATTTATTCGCTTTCGGTAGAAGTTGAGTACTACCTTTAAGAGGATTAGCTCCTTCTCGAAAGACTGCCTTTGGCCCGACTTTGGGTAATTCGTTACCCACTCGGTCACGAGGTCATCAACAACCGAAGTTGTGATGGCCTCCACAAAGCAACCTTTCAAGTAGTCGAGATTAGGTAGACGCTTTTCGTAGGTTTGCTGAGTGCTTCGCTCCAACTGGAGAAAGTGGAACGGTTTCCACTTTTCCACCAGAGCGCCGAACGTCAGCCCATTGTTTGGCGCAGTGATTTGAAGTCTGTGGGTGTTGTCTCCTTCAGACTCTTTGTTCATCTTGCCCGCCCGAAAGAGCTTAGCGTCTTCAAGATTATCGAAAACGGCTTGTTCCTTTTGGGGAACTCCGTTCACGATAATCCGGCGAAGCGCTCGGAACTTTCCGGCTGCTACCCACTCCTGAGAGTCCTCGTCGAACTCGAACCTCTTAGAGATCCCTGGATTGTTTTTTACCGGGACTTCTTTTTCCTTTTTTCTCTTTTTCATCTAGTGCCTCCTTTTTGGAGCCACTCAGAGATCTTTACTGGCGAGAACCGAACCAACCTCCCTACTTTTGCGTAGGGAATTTTATCGCCTGAAATTAGCTTATAGACGTGACGAACGGACACAGAGAGTTCTTTCGCCACGTCCTCAACCGACCATACCAACTTGTCAAAGACCAGCCCCGGAGAGCTACCCCCAGAGTTAATTGCTGAATTCATACCATTTTCCCTCAAATTTTTCTAGGACTCGAACCCACGGAAAGCCGCGCGGGCTAAGCATTTTGAGGCACCTCGTTTTGAGGGGGGTGAGGCGGAGCGATTTCGCCGGTGAGACGTTTTCCAAGGTATTCGTCCTTGGAAAGCATCCCGTGTTCGGCCACATACGCTTTGTAGTCTTGGTTCAAACGATCCTGGTGAGACAACGTGGAGTTTTGCAGCTCTGTACGGTGGTTCTCCGTCACGAAGTTCAAAGCGAATGAAATATATTCATCCACCCGAAGATTCCGCCCGAACTCCTTGTCGTTCACTTTTTTGAGATCGTTTACGACACGCTTCCGCGTGTCCTTTTTCACCCGAAGCGTTGCATAACTGTTCGACGCCTTCGCGGCCGGTTTTGTTTTCTTTTCTGCTTGATTGGTATCCATGCGGATCTCCCTTAAGGGGCCGATCCACCTTCGCAGTGGTAAGGACGGGCCAAGTATTTTTCTGCCGCAAGCCAAAGGGCTTGATGGCGTAAATAAAATTCTCTAACGACTCATCGTCGGACCTTCGCGGTGCAAATCGGTCGCATTTGCGTTGCGCACGTGTATGCCCATTTCGAGGTAGCTCTTTTTAAGATTGCCGAAGAAATCGAGTTCGTCCTTAGTAGGCTTTCGACCACTCGGAAGCGCGAAAATGAGTTCCTTAACCTGCTTGTTTCTGGCGACATAGTTGTCTACGGATTTTTTGCTCGGTTCGAGCAGAGCGAGGACGCCTTTTTCTCGCTGACCGGGGCTGAAAAGGCTATTGCCGTGGTGTTGAAGAAGACTGATTGGATCGGTGAAAATGATCGCGGTGCGGCCAGTTCCTCGACTCGCAAAGAAAGGTGATTGAATCGTGCCTTTCTTACTTTTTGCCCAAGTTCCATCTGAATTTGGGGTGAACTCGAGCGCTCCGCTCTGTTCCTCTTTCCCAAACAATCTGATGACGCCGTTTTTGCCGACTTGTACCTGTTGCTTCTTTAGAAGTGTCTCGCCAACTTTCGAGCTGCAATTAAGTGCTGTGAGAAAGCGACTGAAATGCTCCACGGAATGCTTCCAATCCATGGCTTCCTCTTTCGGGAAGTAGAAGGAAGTGAACTTACGCTTTTGCTCTCCGAAAGTGTTCTCAAGCAGCAGGAGACGCGGGTTATTGTTGATGTGAGCAATAGCCTGAAGAAAACTCTTCTCTTGGTGCGCCGCCGCGAACTCGATGAGCGTGCCGCGCGTTTTGTTTTTCGTATTGATCCATTCGTTATCGGTCACAACGACGAACGGGCGACCTTTCAAAACCGATTGTCCCTTTTCGTTCTTTGCCAGCTCCAGCTTGTTTCTTTTGCAATATTCGAAGATGCTTCCCATGCGAGCTTTTCGGATCTCATCGAGAGGCACCATGCTGCCTACGACGTCCTTCTCGAATGGATAAGATTTCCGCTCGGGACCTCGCGCTACCTTTGTAAAACGCGAGTAATCCGTAGCTGCGGATAGGGATTCCGTTCCGTTTACAACTGCGTGAACTTTTCCAGCGACAGAAGCACGGAGTTCCGGGCGTTCGCGAAAAAGTGCATCATTCTTCTGGAAAGTTTCTTCGAGACCCTTTTTGTCGTAGAGCGGGCCAAGCTTGTCGCCACGTTTTCCTCTGACCACGCCGTTGTAAAAATAGGTGATGTTTTTCTTTTCGACCCGCGCTGTAACACCGAGTTGCCCAAGAATCGCCGCATATTCATCGTAACTGGTCGAGTATTTCCGCGCGAAATCCGCTTTTTGCTTGGTGTCGAAAATGTAAGAGAAACGATTGAACCGGTTCATGCGTAAGACTTTATCTGGAAGTCGGTTTTGTCTCTCTTTCGCTTCTCGGTTTATGACCGAGAGCCCTTTTGCCTGGCAGATTTTGTCGCTTTGATCTCTCAACCGATAGAGATGATACTTTTTGTTTTCGAGCATCTTTCCGGTTTCAAAGTTCACCATGTTCACCACGATGTGGTTGTGAAATTTTCCGGTATCGGTGTGCGTCCGGATAACGAACTCGTGTCCCTTGAAATACTCGGAAGCCATCTCTTGCCCGATGGCATTGAAGAACTCGGGAGGATGTTTTTTGCTCTCTTCTTCGCTCCAACTCTGGATCACATGCATCGCCTGGTTCTTCCCCTTGGAATGAGCCGCGTTGCGAGTTGCTTCAAAGTCCGACACCGCAGTCTCCTGACTGCAACCGGAAGTGTAAACCGGATCACTTGGATCTCCTTCTCGTTGCACATATTCGAGAAGAGTCTTCGCATTCTTTCGAAAGTAGACCTTAATGATTGCCATAGACTCCCGCGACGTAGCGACGAAGAGCGGCCAAATCGTCGCGGACTTGAATCAATGAGTTGTTCCAACCTTCGCGAAAGCCGCTATTAAGAACCTTCGCGACTTGGTTGAAGTTGTTTCCAATGCGTCTGAGTTCCATCAATACGGTCTGCTGCATTTCGGGCGCCATCAAAGTTGTGAAAGGCGGGTGTTTGAAATAACGATGTTTAAGCAACTCGGGTGTACTCCTTCCGGTGACGTCCATGTCGTTTTGAATTTGCGTCCACTCTTTCTCCGTAAAACGCACGTTGGCGCGCCGTTCCGGAGTTTTTTCTTTTTTCCCGTTCGCGTCTTCGCCTTTTACTTGAAGATCGAGAGCAACGTTTTCCCGATTAATGTTATCCATCCGGTTACCTCCGTTTGTTCTTCGTTCGTTTCTTCCGTGATCTCGTTCAACGCGTTGGTCGATGCTGTTAGCGCACCGATTTGCTTTAGAACGTCTTCGCCTTTAGTCTTCAGTTCCAATTCTTCTTCGTTCATCGAAAATTCCTTTCTTTGATCTCCTAGAGAGCTTTTCTTACCGCGTCGTTTGCCTGAAACATTGCGCGGATGGCCTCGCGGAGATGCCATTCTGCTTCGAGAAGGGTCTGATCCCGCTCAAGCTTATGCTTTATCGATTTCGTCGAACGTTCCGCTTCGATGCTGTGGAGTAATGTTTCTTCAGCATTGAGGAGATTCGTTAAAGATGATTTCTTGTGACGTTGAGAGCTACAGGAGGTTGTGGAGATGAGGAGTGTAGTAGTGAGAAAAATTGTAGGCAGGAGCCGCAGTAGCGGGGAGCGTGGGTGATCGGTTTTTTGAGATGATTTGTTCATTTGTGTTCCTTTGTTTGTTTCAGTGAATTGCGTTTGTGTGACATTGAGCGGCGTAGTTTTTTGGGGATTTGCAAGCATGGGGGCTGGCGCCACCCCCCTTATAACTACGTTTGGTGGCTTCGCCCCCAATCCCCTGGGAGGGCACGAGGCCCTCCCAAAAGACGGAAGAGAAGAAGCAGAAAAGGCGAGGAGAACAGCGTCGGAAGTTACGATTCGATTCATAGTACGGCTCCTGCGACTTTGGTCGCGCCCCTCTGGGCGGTCTCCAAGAACTCCGGCGCGCTGTCTTCTTGATGGTCTTGAAGTGCAGGTCGGATGAAGTAGAGGAGCATCCCGGTGAAGAGAGTTCCCGTCAGAAGTTGGAGCCACGAATAGACCGCGTAGAGATGGTAGATGCGCGAAGTAACCAGTTCGGCGCTATATAGCGAGATACCGTCACCCAGCTCACCCATGGCCGCCATGACCTCGCTCGATTGCGAGATGCCGACCATGATGTGGTAGAGGAGCGTCCAGATCGGCGTCCACAGGAGTACCGACAGGTACATGAGGAACCAATAGAAGAGGACGCGCCAGTAACCGGCGACGACAAAAAAGACGAGCCAGGGGAACGAAGCGATGATGAGCATTTTGATGAATCCAGCGACGTGGGGCGCGCGGGCGAGATTCTCGCTGAACTCCTGGCTTCTCGAAGCGGCAACAGCGGCGCCCTGGAATTTGTCTCCACCAAATAGGTAGCCAACACTTCCCAAAAGGCCGTCCCAACTAAAAAGACGATTCAAATACTGAGCAGCCCGTCCCGCCGAAGTCGGAAGTTGCGAGCCTTTCTGAATGCCGAGAGAACCCTCGTGCTGGTCTAGGTAGTGGTTCACGAGCCGACTGGACGCCTGGAAATTCTCGATGCTTTCGGGAGTGAATTTCCCCTGGAAAGCCATCTTGAAACCGAGCTTTGACATCTCGACGAGCTCGCCCTCACCGGGCTTCTTTCGCGCGTAATCGGCCAGTCCTTGGCGAACCTGATTCTTCAGATCGAGACACGAAATGAATTTCTTGTCGGGCATCTCCAGCATGATGTCGGACAGAAGGTGGTCCGCCGCCGCGTTCTTAGAGAACAGGGAGTCGAGCTTCTTGTCGCTTGCTGCCTGCTTCATGTGGGGGATAAGGCGGTCAAAACATTCGTTGGTGTAGAAGTTGATCTGCCGATTCAGCTTCGGGTCGTCCACGGTGGAAGCACCGGCAAACATGATGGCCTTGAAGAAAAAATTGGGAGTGTCGAGCTGGGAGTGGGAGGTGCCGAATACGTTGTCGACCACGCGACTGATCATCCAGGCCACGCCCTCGGCGGTGCCGCTGAGTAACTCAAAGATGAAGCTAACCCTGTAGCTCTTCTCCGGTTGGACGACGTGAACCTTGATGTAACGATTTGCGCTCCAGGGCTCACCATTGAAACGCTTTACGGTGCTCGTACCGCCAACTCGAAGGAGAGAGATTCCGATGAAGAGCCAGAGGACTATCTTCACGTATTTGGATAGCGGTACCGACTTTCTCTGAATCAATGATCCCGGCAAGTATCGGGAGAAGAATTGCACCGTCGTCAGGAAAAAGAGAAAGCCGAATGTAATAAGAAGGAAACCTCGGAACACTTTCTCCGAGGTGATCGCCTCGATAAATTTCTCGTGGAGAGCGAGACCAATGAACTGGTACATGGCCTCGTAAGCGGTATTAGAAAACATTAGTTCCTCCGGTCACACATCACGCCATCGGCACAGTCCATAAAGCGAGCGCGCACACGGTTGCTCACTTCCTGGTCCGAGTCGGTGGACAGGGCTTGTTGGGTCATCTGGTCATAGAGGTCCGCGCCCGTTTGATTCACTTTGGCGAGAGCGTCGTTGATAGGTGCGCTTCGCTGCTTCTGCATGGATACGGCGGCATCCAAGGAGTCCTTCAAAGCGCGCCGCTTTTGTTCGATCTCCTGCTTACGGTTCGGCGGCAGGTTGGGATTCTGGGAAAGGGTCGTAAGAATATCGAGCGACCGGTTCATCTCCGAAGCGAAGACCGTCATGGA
>Ga0163144_10003532_pt1 | contig 35560 bp, 34 predicted proteins | sample OliLak19BULKMAT1_FD_123175 | JGI IMG/M metagenome (GOLD analysis project Ga0163144, IMG submission 123175) | Freshwater microbial mat bacterial communities from Lake Vanda, McMurdo Dry Valleys, Antarctica - Oligotrophic Lake LV.19.BULKMAT1 | ecosystem: Environmental > Aquatic > Freshwater >...
AAGTCCTGAAGCCGGGGTCGCCCGCCTATGCCAAGCTCCGCGCCGGGCTGATCGAATTCGGCCTCGTCGAGCCGCTGGTCTGGAATGAGCCGACCGGCCGGCTGGTTGGCGGTCATGCCCGGCTGGCCATTCTGAAGGAACTTGGTGTCGCCGAGGTTCCCGTCTCGGTCGTGCATCTTTCGGAAGCCAAGGAGAAGGCGTTGAATGTGCTTCTGAACAATCAGGAAGCTCAAGGCCGCTACGACCCGGCCAAGCTCGCCGAAGTGCTGCGCGACCTCGAAATCCTGCCCGAATTCGCCCTGACCGGCTTCGACGCGGGCACCCTGCGGAACCTGGAACTCGAAGCCATCCCGGAGCTTCCCGAAGAGTCCCCCCCGGAACGCGTCGAGGTGATGTTGGTGTTCGCGGCCGAGGCGTATGCCGAACACGAGGCGGAGTTGAACGGCTGGATCGAGCGTCGCGGAGTCGAGGCCCACGTTCGCCGGCGGTGACGCACTTCGTAGAGTGAGGAGGAGACCGCAGGGGACCATCGGATGCTGCTTCTCCCGCTTCGCTTTTTCATCTGGTACGTCGGCCGGGCGATCTTCGCGCTGCGCTACCGGGTCCGCGTCGTCGGGTTGGACGCGGTCGAGCGCCACCCCGGTCCTTATTTGTTCCTGCCGAATCACCCCGCCTATGCGGACCCTCCGATTGTGGTCCTGCAACTCTGGGCGCGTTACCGCATTCGGCCGGTGCTGCTGGAAACGAACTTCGATAACCCCTTCCTGCGACCCTTCCCCTATCTGCTTCACGCCATCAAGGTGCCGGACATTTCCAAGGCGTCCGCCGTAGCGCGGAAGCGGGCCGAGGACGCCTTGTCCGCCGCGTCTGAGGCGCTGCAGGCGGGGGACAATGTCGTACTCTGGCCTTCGGGCACACTCACGCGCACCGGCAGCGAACGCCTCGGCGGCGCCCGGGCCGCATCGGACATTCTAGCCGCCCATCCGCAGGCGACGGTGGTGCTGGTCCGCACCCGAGGCCTTTGGGGAAGTCGCTTCAGTTGGGCGGACGGCGTCAAGCCACGGCTGATGAGCGGGCTGATCCGCGGTGTCTTCAACCTGCTCACCAACCTCGTCGCCTTCATCCCGCGACGCCGCATCACGATCACCTTGGAAGCCTTCCCCACGAGCGCCCGTCCGGAGCCGACGCGGGAGAAACTGAACCCGTGGCTCGAGGCCTGGTACAACGCGGATGTCCACGCCGAGAAGCCGACCTACGTTCCCTACCACGTCGCCTTCGGCCCGCGCGAGCATACCTACCCCACAGCGAAGATGACGCTTTCGCAGGAAACCGCCATCGTGCCCGCGAGTGTGCGTTCGGCAGTCAACGATCTCGTGGCCGGGAAGCTGAAGCGGCCCTTGGCCGCCGCGGAAGCCGCACCGGATACGACCCTCCAGACGCTCGGCATCGACAGCCTCGATGCCATGGAACTCAACCTCGAAATCGAACGCGCCTTCGGCTTCGAGGGCGGCGACATGCCGACGACTCTGGGCGGTCTGTGGCTGCTCGCGGCGGGAAAATCGGAGGGAACCGCCACCCCGATCAAGCCGCCGGCCCTGCACTGGTTCCGCCCGCCGACCGGCTCGACCGCGATCGAATTCCTGGGAGATACCATCCCGGAAGCCGTGCTGAAGCGATGCCTGACCAACCCCCGCGACCCGGCGATGGCGGACGACATGGCCGGCGTGCTCAGTTTCCAGCGCTTCCTGTTGGGCGCCACACTTCTTGCCGATCGCTTTGCGACCTTGCCCGGTACGAACATCGGCCTGATGCTTCCCGCCTCCGTCGCGGGCATGTCGTCCTTGATTGGCCTGCACCTCGCCGGCAAGCTGCCGATCCTGTTCAACTGGACGACCGGGCCGGCCGCCATGGCCCACGGCGTCCAGCTCCTCGGGGTGAAGATCATCGTCACGTCGCGCCTCTTCATCGACCGCACGCAGATCGAAGTCCCCGGCGCGGAGTTTTTCTTTCTCGAAGACCTCCGCAAATCCGTCGGCACATGGGAGAAACTCCGACGCCTGCTGACGGTGAAGCTGTTTGCGCGCACGATGGTCCGCAGGCGCTTGGCGAAGCTGCCCAACGACCCGCATGCGCCTGCGGTCGTTCTCTTCACCAGCGGCAGCGAAAAAGCACCCAAGGCCGTGCCGCTGACGCACGACAACGTCCTCAGCGACCTGCGCGCCGCGGCTCCGCTCCTGGAACTGAACCGCACCGAATCGGTGATCGTGTTCCTGCCGCTGTTCCACAGCTTCGGCCACACCGTCACCGGCATCTTTCCTTTGGTCAGCGGGGTGAAGAGCGTCTTCCACCCGGATCCGACCGATGCTGCGGGTTTGGTGGTCAAGTGCGAGGCCTACCGGACGACCGTCGTCGCCGCCACGCCGACCTTCTGGAGCTACATGCTGGAAAAGGCGGCGCCGGGTCAGCTCGACTCCCTACGCATGATCGTCCTCGGTGCGGAGAAATGCCCGCAGGCGATCTTCGACAAGACGACGGCCGTCGCACCCGCGGCGGTCATCATGGAAGGTTACGGCATCACCGAGTGCGGCCCGGTCGTCAGCGTCAATCCGCGCTCCGCCGCCCGGCCCGGAACCATCGGCAAACCGCTCGTCGGTTTCGGCATCGCCATCCGCGACCTGGAGACGGACGAACTGCTGCCGCCGGGCCGGATGGGGATGCTGCACGTCAGCGGGCCGAACGTGTTCGCCGGGTACCTCGGCTCCGATGTCCCGCCACCGTTTCGGGACTTCGACGGCAAACGCTGGTACATCACCGGGGACTTGGCCAAGCTGGACGACGACGGCTATCTGCACTTCCAAGGTCGGCTCAAGCGGTTCCTCAAAGCCGGCGGGGAAATGATCTCGCTGCCGGCGTTGGAGGAGCCGTTCGCCCGCCGCTTTCCGCCGGGACAGGACGGCCCACGCGTCGCCGTCGAAGGCATCGAGATGGAGCAGGGTCGCCGCGTCGTCCTCTTTTCCACGGTTCCGTTGGAATTGAAGGAAGCGAATGCGATGCTCGCGGCCGAGGGCTACCGCGGGGTCATGCGGCTGGACGAAGTCCGCACGATCGACAAAATCCCCGTACTCGGCACCGGCAAGACGGATTACAAGGTCCTTCGGGCCGCCGTGTGCGATCCGGGCTGAGTCGATCGGGTCCGCTTTCCCCGGAATCCGAAACGCTTTCCGGAATCGGAAAGTACAATCGCACTGTATGGTGGCCCAATCTCCAACATGGTCGGACGGCTTGCGCGGTTATGGATATCGATACCTGCCGGCACCTGCTCAACGCACTGCGGCAATGCGGACAATTCACGCCCGAACAACTCGTCGCCGCCGAGTCGATTCTTGCCGCGCCGAACGACGATGCCGCGATCGCGGATCAGCTTCTCTCGGCCCGACTCGTCACGCCGTACATGTATCGCAAGATCAAGGGCGAGCGCACGTTTGAAATCCTTTTCGGTCCCTATCTGATTCTGGATAAGGTCGGCGAAGGCGGCATGGGCAAGGTCTACCGCGCCGTACAGTTTCCCTTGGGCCGCATGGTCGCCCTCAAGGTCGTGCGGCAGCACCTGATGAACAACAAGACCGTCCGCCGGCGCTACAAGAAGGAAGCCGCCGCGGCTGCGTCCTTGGATCACCCGAACATCGTCAAACTCTTCGATGCGGACGATTTCAACGGCCGCTATTACTTGGCGATGGAGTACGTCGACGGCATTGACCTGTCCCGGATGCTCAAGGAGTTCGGCACGCCGCCGACGATCGGGCTGCAGCACTATCAGGAGGCGGTCGAGTACGTGCGCCAATCCGCGCTGGGGTTGCAGCATGCCCACGACAAGGGTTTCGTGCACCGGGACGTGAAGCCGAGCAACCTGCTCGTCTACGGCGAACGGGCCTTGCCGGGCACGAGCGGCAAAGCGGTCGTCAAGGTCTTGGACATGGGTCTGGTGCGAAGCCTGACCGACGACGACGACGACAACACGGAACTGACGCGCGACGGCACCGTGGTCGGCACGCCGGACTACATGAGTCCCGAGCAGGCGAAAAACTCGAGCACCGTCGATCACCGGGCGGACATCTACAGCCTCGGCTGCACGCTTTACTACCTCCTGCGCGGCCGGTCCCCGTACCCGGACGGCAGCCCGATCGACAAACTGCTTCGGCATCAGCTCGACCCGATTCCCGACCTGCGCACCGAACGGCCCGACCTGCCGGCACGACTGTGCGAAGTCGTCCGCAAGCTCATGGAAAAACGGCCCGGCGACCGCTACCAAACGTGCACCGCCGTCGCCGAGGCCTTAGCGCCCTTCACGGGGTTGGGCGTCCCCATCCACGAGCCGTTCAACTTCAGCGGCGAGCCGGCCAACCACGGTCTCGATGCCAACGCCTTCACCACGCGCGGCGTCCATGCGTCCATCGGCCGGATTCCCGACGGGCCGACGGCGGTCCTGCCCAAGACCGCCGCGACGGCCACGGCCACACCCGCGCCGCCGGCGGCCCCGGCCATCAAACTCCGCGTGGTCCAGCCGAAACCTGCGGCAGCCGCGGCCGTCCCGGTCCGAGTCGCGACCGAGGCCCGCGCACTGCCGACGGCCATTCCGAATGCGGACGCTTCCCCAAGTTCGGACAGCTTGCCGGGAACCAGCGCCGCCCGCACGCCGATGCGGACCCCGACCCGCACTCCCACCCGCGACTTGTCGAAATCGGAATCCGAGGCGGACACCCGCGCCTCGCCGCGCCGCAAACCGCGACCACCGGGACTTCCCGTTAAGAGGGCCGCCGTGCCGCGATGGGTGATCGGCGTCGGCATCGGCGCGATCGCCCTGATCGTGCTCGTGGTCGCAGCCGTCGCACTGCTGAGCAGCACCACCACGCAAGCGACAACGACTTCATCGGAAGTGAAGTCGACGAACGGAGCATCGCTGGGCGTCGCGACCGTGCCGCCCCAACCCGTCGTGCCGATCTTCGAGCGCCTGCCGGACCGCACCTCGGGACTGGTGATCCTTCACCCCCAAGCCTTCTTCAAGACGATCGAGTATTCCCCGCAGGGCGACGGCGGCAGGCGATTGGCTGCCCATCTCCGCGAGTTGAGCACCCGTTCGTTCCTCGATCCGCGCCGCTGCACCCGCGGTTTGATCGCGATCACCGAGCCGAAAAGCGAAGTCGTCACGATCGTCGAAGGGCCGTTCCTCACGCCCTCTTGGATCGACTCCCTGGCGGCAACCCCACGCGTTTCCACAACGATGATCGGTCCCGACCGACTGCTGAGCTTCCCCACGAAGTTAGGCCCGAAACATGGCCTCGTGATCGGCTCCGATGCCTACGCCATCGCCGGCAAGGCGAACGTACTCCGCGAACTTTCGCAGCGGATGCAGGACAAGCGGCCTGCCAAGGGGGTCGACCCGGTAATCGCCCTCGAGCGACCCGAGGCTGGAACGCTGCTGTTCGACTTCCGCGCCGGGCCGAGTCTGACAACCCCGGACGGCGAATCGCTTGGATCCCTCGGCATCCGCGCCGTTTCGCTTCAGATCAAGCTCGAAGGAGTTGAATTCAACTATCGCCTCGTGGTTCGCGCCGCAAGCAAGACGAAGCTGGACGACTTCATCAGCCTCACGCTGACCACGAAACTCGGCGAGTCCATGCCCGCCGCCAAGCCGTTCCTCGACCTCTTGGCCAACGCCGAAGTGACGCAGTCGACGAGCAACGGCGAAGCCGTGCTGACCGCCGTCGCCCGCATGCCGTGGCAGACCACGCTGGATGCGCTCGAGAAACTGCTGCCGCCCATCGACGATAAGTAAGATCGGTTGACGTTCGGCACGGGGCTTGACGCTTCGCGTCTTCGGCCCGATCCACAATCCGCCAACCTACTGCATGACCTTCATCGAGCCGTGGACGAGAACCGCGGACGTCATGCCGAAGGCGAGCGCCCAGCGCAACCCGGCCTGCACATTCAGCATCCAAACGGCCATCGGCAAGAGCATCAGGTTGCGGGTGTAGGACCACCAGTCCTCCCAGATGCTCGGCCCGGCGACGAGGGCCGTCGCAAGGACCGTCAACCCGACCGCTTCGATGCAGCCGAAACGTCCGCGCTTCCTTCCGACATGAATCAGGAGCAGCACGACCTGACCGAGCATGAAGACGGCGTAACTGCCGCGCAGGAAACGCATGAGATTGTGCGAGTTCTGCGTGTCCCACCAGACTTCCAAGCCGGCGAAGGGCGCGGCGAGATTCCCCGTCGTCGGCAACAGCGGCCACATCCCGTAGACATGCTGCAGCAGCGCGACCCAGCCGAGCCAGACGGCGGCGACCGCGAGAAGTCCGCCCGCAATTTTCCATTCGCGCGAAGCCAGCGCTGCGATGCCGATGAAGGCGGGTACGATGATGTTCTGCTCGCGGGTGAACAGCGTCGCAGCAGCACAGACGATCACCCAACCCAGCCGGCGTTCGTCCCAGGCAATCAGCAAGCCCAGCGCCGCGGTGAGACCGAGCGGATCGGTGAGGTTCCGCAACATCGGCGACAGAGCGATCGTCACCAGCGGCAGCCAGACGCCCCACCACGGCGACTGTTCGTGCTTCTTGGCCCAATAGGCACCGAGCCACGTCAGCCCGCCGATGCAGAGCAGATTCACGAGCGGCATCACCACCGGCAGTGCCTGCGGTTGGCCGCCCGCACTCAGTGCGAAGCAGACGAGCGGATAACCGACGCGGAGATGCCGCACCGGATGATCGATGTGGCCTTCCCAACTTTGGAACGGGTTATGAGACACGAGGAAGTAAAACTGGCCGTCGTAGCCGTCGCCGCGGTGAAAGTGGGTGATCGCCGCGAACTCGGTTTCGCCGCGATGCTTGTCGGCAACGAAGCCCATGCTGGAAAGATCGTAACCGACCCGTTGGAGCACGGGAACGAGGAAGGCGACGTGCAGCAGCACCGTCAGCACCGCCGGCGGCCACACGGCTCGGCGGATGTACGTCATGCCCGCACGGCCCAGCGAAGTTTGGCACTGCGGGAGCGCGGGTTGGCCATGCGCTCGTCCATCGTCGGCCGGATCGGATCATCGGAGACGGTGGAATAGACGCCGGACTGCAGACCCTCTTTGAACGCGGCCTTCACGAGTCGATCCTCGCCGCTGTGGAAGCTGATGATCGCCGCCGTGCCGCGCGGGGCGAGGATCGCGGGCAGCGTCCGCAGGAGACTCTGCAGGTTGGCCGACTCGCGATTGACCAGCATCCGCAACGCCTGAAAAACCCGTGTGGCGGCGGCAAGGCGTTGCTTGCGGGCCGGCGGGCGGCCGGGGCCGAGCACCACCGTCGCCGGGGCAACCGCTTCGATCAGCACGGTCAGTTCCGAAGTCCGCTCGAACGGATGCGCCGCACGGCCGCCGACGATGGCGGCGGCCAGGAGATCCGCTTCCGGTTCGTCCCCCAGTTCGCGGAAGGCGGTGCTCAGTTCCGTTTCGCTCAGCGTATTCAGCAGGTCCGCCGCCGTGCGACCGCGGCTGCGATCCATCCGCATGTCCAGCGGACCGTCGCGCAGCAGACTGAAGCCGCGTTCGCGGTCGTCGAGCTGCATACTGGACATACCCAGATCGGCCAGCACCGCATGAACCTGCTCGATCCCTTCCCCGGCCAGCACGCCCCGCATGCCGGCAAAGTTTGCATGATGGAGGCTGAAGTTCTCACCGATCGCGGAGAGCTTCCCGCTCGCCGCCGGGAGGTTGTCGGCATCGAGATCGAAGGCGATCAGCTTGCCGGTCGGGCCAACCGCGGCCAGCATGGCACACGAATGGCCGGCAAACCCCAACGTGCAATCCACGGCAATCATCCCCGGCCGCAACGCGAGCCGCTCGGCGGCTTCGACCGGCAGCACGCCGACGTGTTCGCCCATCGGTGTCGTCCGCGGTCGTTTGACGCGGCGCTTGCGGTGGTACGGCCGCTTCCGCTTCCCCGGCGGCACCAGATCTTCGTTCATCTCGTTCATGCGCGGCCCACCGGGCTTGCAGCCGCGCGGCGCTGCTTCAGTTCGTTCATCCCCGCATCGTACCACGATTTCGCCAGGAGGCTGTACGGGAAGCGCAGCACCATCGTCAGCAGCACGGCCACCACGAGGCCCGCCAGCAGAGGTGCCGTGATGAGGTGAAACAGAATCGCGCACATCAACCCGAAGCCCCACAGGCAGGCGAACTCCGTGAAGCGGCCGGCCGTGAAGGCGGACACGAGCCGCACCGCGTCCGCTTCCTCGGTCACCGTTTCCGGGTGGGCGAGCACGATCGCGTCGAAGGCCTGCCGCCGCTTGGCCAAGCCGAACAGAACCGCACCGATCAAGGCAAACGGCGTCACCCCGGCCGCGACAACCGCCAGCAGCGGCTCGCCGAGGACCGTGACGAAGTTGCCCATCAACGGCACGCCGTCGAGCGCGTAGAAAACGACCATGCCGAAGCCGACCGTCGCCCCGGCGAGTACCAAAATCATGCCCAGTGAAATCGTCCGCGCCAGGATCAGCTTCTGCGAAGGTTCCTGGGCATCGAGGGGATGTTGCAGCGAAGCGGTCATGTCAGCGGCACCGGATGTCGTGGTATTCCAGAGGAAACTCGTAGTCCTTCCGCAGCGGATGGCCGATCCAATCGTCCGCGGTCAGGATCCGCACGAGGTTCGGATGACCCGAAAAGCGGACGCCGATGAGGTCGAACACTTCCCGCTCCTGCCAATCCGCCGTGGCCCAGACGGCCGCCAGCGAAGGGACCTCCGGCAACTCCCCCGGCATATCGTTGACCCACCGCGGCAACACGACCTTCATCGTAAAGCGCCGACCCGGCACGCGGAACGACGACAGATGATAGACGACTTCGACGTGCGGCTCGAAGCCGGCCTTGGCCGATTTCTTCGCATCCGTTTCCAGATAATCGACACCGGAAACATCGTTGAGCATGTCGAACCGGAACTCGGGATCGTCGCGCAGGAACCGTGCGACTTCTTCGAGATGACTCGGTACGACGACCACGAACGGGTCGAGCGCGTCCGGCTGAACCGAAGCGATCGCCTCCGGGAAGCGCTCGTGCAGTCGGGCGATAAGATCCGCGGCGGTCATGTCGGCTTACTCGGAGATCGCAACGACGTCAGTAGCGTGATTGTATCCCGAATGAAGCCGATGCCGCCTTTGCCTTCCGAACTCAGTCCTCGGAGACGATCGAGCCGTCGTCCCGCGAATTGAAATGAAGAGCAAGTCTGTGAAGGGAGTGAAGTGTCCGTTGAGGGGCTTACGGTTGGCGGGACGAATCGCGCGTGGAAGCTGTTGAAGAGTTCGAGGGTGCGCTGGTGATCGTCTGTCGTCTCAAGCCGGCAGAGGCGCTCGCGCTGCGAGTCGACGCCGGCGATGCCTTCACTCGGTAACTGTGTCGATCATGGCTCGGCCTCGCGGGGTGGTGCCATTCTACTCCTTGGCCCGGACTTTCTCGCCGGCTTCGATTCGGAGTTTCAGGACGTTCTGCGGTGGGGCGACCGGGCAGGTGGTGAAGTTGCTGAATGCGCAGGGCGGGTTGTAGGCCTTGTTGAAGTCGAGGGTCACGGGGCCGCCGTCCTTCGGGAACTTGGGGACGACCAGGAAGCGGGCCGAACCGTAAGTCGTGTCGCCGGCGGTGGCGTCCCGCATTATCAGGAACAGGTCGTTGCCGTCGGCCAGAGCGTCGAGTTTGTGGGCTACACCCGCGCGGGTGAACTCGACGGATCCGGGGCAGGTCGGCTTGGTGACCTGACCGAGGACGTCGATGACCCGGAGCGTTTTTCCTTCGGGATAGGGCACAAACTTGCCTTCAACCTTGTACGTTTCGTCCACCGGATACCAGACGCGGCCGGGGAAGTTTTTCCGCACCGCGGATTCGTTGTCGGCCAGGCGCAGTACGAACGTGCCCTGGCGATCGAGGATGTGGAAGCGGAAGCGGCCCAGGCCGACCCAGTCCCTTTCGGCTTCATTCGTACCCAGCAGACGCTCGCCCGTGAAGGTCTTGGCCCCGGCGGTGAAGGTTACGCCGTCGGCGAGTTTGAGCGTCGCGGTTTTGGCCTCGGCGTTCACCACGATCGTGCCGAGCCGGGCCGGGCCGACGCCCGCGAGCTCAGGCGGGAAGACCACGTCGTTGTCCTTGCCGGTGCCGAAGGTGTTGGCTCCGGGCTTGAGCGGCAAGCGGCCGGCGAGTGTCAGCCAGCCGTTGTCCTCGCGCAGGCTTTTCTCGCGCTCGGTCCGCCAGGTTTCGATCTCCGCGGCATACGCCGGATCGGCAACGGGCATGGCGATGGAAAAAACAACGATTGTAAGGAACATCATGGCTGCGACTCCGGGTTGGTTCAGTTCTTGCTTTCATTCCGCATTCCGCATTCCGCATTCCGTATTGTCTCTTTCCCACACAGTTGAGCCAACACCGCCATGCGGACGGCGATTCCGTTGGTCACCTGATCCAGGATGACCGAATGCGATCCGTCGGCGACGTCCGGCGTCAGTTCGACGCCGCGGTTGATCGGGCCGGGTGCGAGGATCCACATGCCGGGTTTGGCGTGCTTCATGCGGATTCCGTTCATGCCGAAGAGTTGGGCGTACTCGCGCACGGAAGGGAACAGCCCGGTCCGTTGTCGCTCGAACTGCACACGCAGGAGGTTGACGACATCGCACCGCGGCAGCACGGCATCCAGATCGTGGGCGATCTCGACACCGAGGGTGACGATGGCCGGGGGGACGAGCGTGGTCGGCCCGCAGACAATCACATGGGCGCCGAGCTTCACCAGGCCGTGGATGTTGGACCGCGCCACCCGGCTGTGGGCGATGTCCCCAACCAGTGCCACCGTCAGCCCGGCGATGCGGCCGAACTTGCGGCGGATGGTGAAGATGTCCAACAAGCCCTGCGTCGGATGTTCGTGGGCACCATCGCCGGCATTGATGACCTGCACCCGCGGCTGCAGATGTTCGGTCAGCAGCTTGGGTGCCCCGGCGGAGGAGTGACGGACCACGACGGCGTCGATCCCCATCGCCTCGATGTTTTTGGCCGTGTCGATGAAGGATTCGCCCTTGGAAGTACTTGAATTCCCGGGGGAAAAGTCGAGCATCTCCGCGCCGAGTCGTCGGGCGGCCAGGCCGAAGCTGATCTTGGTCCGCGTCGAGTTCTCGAAGAACAGGCTGGCGATCACGACGCCGTCGAGCGTCTTGCGCTTGGGCAACTCGCGACCGACCCCGAGGTGATCCTCGGCGGAATCGAGCAGCATCGAGATCTCGGAAGCGGGTAGGGCTTCGAGCGTGAGCAGGTGGTTCATGGGCATGCCGGCGAGCGGCGGGTGGTAACCCGCCGAGTCTTATCGGGACTGGACTCGGCGGGTTACCACCCGCCGCTCGCCTGTTCGGCGAGTGAACTGTTTTTACGAAGTCCCCGTTGCTTCGTCGGCCTGGCCGCCGCGGGGGTGGAACTGTTTGTGAATGGCCTTCAGGCGGGCGCGGTCGACGTGGGTGTAGTGTTGCGTCGTTGTGATCGAGGTATGGCCGAGCAGTTCCTGCACCGTCCGCAGGTCGGCGCCGCCGGCGAGCACGTGCGTCGCGAAGCTGTGCCGCAGCGTGTGCGGCGAGGTGCCGCGCGGCAGGCAGGCGCGGTCGCAGTACTTGCGGACGATGGCCCAGAGTGTGATCCGCGTCAGGGGCTTGCCCGAGCGGCTGACGAAGACGTGCGCCGGGCCGCCCTCGGTGGGATTCTTGGCGAACTGCGTCCGACCGTCCCCTTCGGCGAGATAGGCTCGAAGGGATGCGATCGCGGGCCGACCCAGCGGCACGACGCGCTGCTTGCTCCCCTTGCCGAAGCACTTCAGGAAGCCGGCATCCAAATAGACGTCCGCAAGCTTCAGGCCGACGACCTCGCTGGCCCGGCAGCCGGTGGCGTAGAGCGTTTCCAAGAGCGCCCGGTCGCGGAAGCAGAAGCGGTCGCCGGCGACGGGAGCGCCGAGCAGGGCCTCGACGTTCTCGGGAGACAGCACACCGGGGATGCGTTCCCAGAGTTTGGGCGAACCGAGCAGATCGGTGGCGGTGGCGTCGCCGCGCTCCTCGAGTTTGAGGAAGCGGTAGAACATCCGCAGCGACACGATGTGCCGGGCGACAGTCGGTGACGCGAGGTTAAGTTCGTGCAGGTAGCCTAGGTAGCGAGCCAGATCCTTGAGCGTCGGCTTGGTGAAGTCGTTCAACCGCACCAGGGCCGCCCATTCGGCGAAGCGTTCCAAATCCCGGACGTAGGCGAGCAGCGTGTTCTCGGCCATGCCGCGCTCGGCCTTCAGGTAATCCCGGAAGGCGTGAATGTCCGCGACGAGTTGGTTCAGATTCATGAACCGAGCATAAGCCTTCGAATGCTCAGCCGCAATTGCGACACGGCCCGGCCGCGGTGGCTTAACGCCGACTTGACGACCGCCGAGAGTTCCCCGAAAGTTGCGTGATACTCGGGAATCTCGAACAAGGGATCGTAGCCGAAGTCCCCCGGCCCGCGCGGCGCCACGACGATCCGCCCCCAACAGCGCCCCTCCGCGACGGCAACGACCGCCCCGGTCGGATCCGCCAAGGCACACGAGGAGACGTAGTAAGCCTTACGATCCTTGCCCGCCAACTCGCGCAGCAGCTTGGCATTGTTCGCCGCATCGTCGCCATGAGTGCCGGCATAGCGCGCCGAGAAGATGCCGGGCGCCCCGCCCAGCGACGGCACGACCAGACCCGAGTCCTCGCCCAGCACCCACGTACCCAGCACTGGTGCCAGTTGCGTTGCCTTGAGCGCCGCATTGGCCGCGAAGGTGTCCCCCGTTTCGTCCACCTCCGGTGCGTTCGGATGGGGGGCGAGATCGGTGATGGTCAGCGGCAGGTCGCCGAGCAGTTCGAGGAGTTCGCGCAGCTTCTTACGATTGCGGCTGCCGAGCACGAGCGTGGGCATGGGCATGGGTGGAGACTCAAGGCTTCAAAAGGGAACAGCAGAACTCGGCGTCCTGTTGAGATCACGCGTCAGTCACCGGCTGGTTGGGCTGCCAAGTCCCCGATGAATTCGCTGACGCCCTGGTGATCGAAAATGACCGGCACCCCTCCCGGACCGGCGAACAAGGCCACCCCGTCCCGCTCCAGGATGGCCTCCGCGTGATCGACCTCGTGCCGGCCCCCGCTGACTGTGACGACAGTAAAAGGGCGGAACAGCGTTCGTCCCTTGAATGTCCGGATTGCTGCCGCGAACACGTACCGTTCCATAGCCGCCTCCCATGCGAAATACCGACTCGGATGACTATGTTACCGTGGTGATGACGGATCGCAATCATCGGTCGGCGACTTCAATGGGATCGCTTAAGCCTACATCACATAGCGTCGCTTCGCGGCAGCGGCGGCGTTGCACTTCGCGCAGATGCCCTGGACGACGATCGTGTGGCCGTCCGGCCGGAACTGATGAGCGTCGGCGACGTCGGTCAGCAGTTCGTTCAGGCCGGGGTGCTGGAACTCGATCATGTCCCCGCACTGCCGGCAGACGAGGTGATCGTGGGCCGGGTAGCCGTAGTCGTGATCGTAGACCGTGCGGCTGCCGATCTCGATCTTCCGCAGCAGCCCCGCATCGACGAGTTTGGAGAGCGTGCGATAGACCGTCGCCCGGCTGACCTGCCGCTTGGCGGCCTTCAGGTCGTCCAACAGTTCGTCGGCGTCGAAGTGCTTGTGCTTGGCGAAAATGTGGCTGACGAGTTCGCGCTGCTGATCGGTGAAGCGTTGCGGGGTGGGTCGGCTGAGAAGGTATTCCCGGAATTTCTCTTCGGGAGATTGCGAAACCGTTACCGCTTCCAATGCCACGGGGTCGACTCCGAACGGACCGTGGTGCTCACTCCATCGATATTCTAGCGTCCGCCGAGGAGACTGTCGAACATTCGGCTCTCAGCGGCTTCCAGACGTTCAGGCGTATCGAGTTCGCCGCGGGCGATGAGGTCGCGGTAGTAGTCGACCAAGCCGCGACGGATGCCGTCCGGACCGGGGCGTTCGCGGCGAAGCTGTTCCGGCGCGGCCGGGCCGGACACGGGCATGCCGAGCGGGCCGAGCACCGTGGGCGGCAGGCCGCCTCGTTCGATGGTCGCGGGTTGACGTTTCGAGGAAAATCGTCGCATGCCGTCGTCTCCATGCCGGTCGTTCGGATCGGGCTGTGTTCCGAAGTTCGGCAGGTGAGGTCGATCATCCGTCGCTACGCTGGGCGTCGCAACGGATCAAGGGCCTGTTCCAGTTTGCCGTCGTCCCGGAGCACGCCGTGTGCTCCGCAAATGCCGGGCGTTCGGGCCGAGGCGGGGTTCACCTGTCCACCCCTCCATCGTGCCGATCGCATTCTACGCCTGTCTATCGTCGAGGGCGCGCCGGGCGGGTCAGGAATTTGCGGCACGCTTGTCCAACTCTCCGCAGCGGAAGGACGCGCCGCGTCGATCTCACGGAGGATGAGCGTGGCACGGCTCGCACGTTCCACGAGTTCGCCGTTCGGGACTTCCTGCACCGGTTGCGCTCAAGCCGGGCGATGCGAAGCTTTCGCATCGCCCGGCTCGGGCGCGCCGGCCGCGAACCCGCTTCAGTACTTGAAGGATTCCGCCCGTTACGGCCAAGGAGGCCGCGACGAGGGAAGGAAGAAATGATGGGGACGAATCAAGTCGGCCTCGAGACGCGGCGACGGCGCCGCGTCCTGCGGTACACAGTCGTTCCGATTCTCTCCCTACCGTGAACGCTCCGCGTTCGCCGATAGTCCACCCTTCACGGATTAACTTAATTCCGAGAGATTGCGGATGCCGGCGTTCCTGTAACGAGAATGCCGCGAAAGTTCTTGCCCGCATGCTACGAACCGCACATCCGGCCAAGCACGACGCGCGCCGGGTCAGGCCTCCCGCGGCCGGCCTCGGATGTCGCCGTTGCAGGGCTGCGGGTTGTTCTTCGTGCGGTTTGCCGTTAAATCTGCCGACGTGCCCTCGGCTCGTTTCTCATGGGGTTCCGCCTTGCGCGTGTTGCATGGTCCCTCCACTCCGGCGTTCGCGGTGCGGGTCTCGCCCGACGGCCGCGTCGCGGCCGCGCTGCATCTGCTCGGCAACGGCGGCCCGCTCCATACGCTCTCGGTCTGGGATCTGCACGCGGGTGCCGTGGAGCCGTACCGCGTGGTGGAAGGGAACTTCAGCGGCTTCGCGTTCAGCGGAACGGGAGAATGGATCGCGGTTGCCGGCGATGCAGTCCACTTCGTCCGCACATCGGACTTGGGCCGGCTTGGCGGCCTGACGACGCAAGTCGCCGGCGTCTCGACGAAGCCGGACGCGGACGCCGTTTGGTTGGCGCAGTCCGACAGTCAGAGAGCCCTGCTGGTGACCTCATCGCCGACCAACGGTCCTCATCAAGCCGTGCCGCTCGACGGCACCGGTCGACTCCAAGCTCAGATCGGCACCATGGACCTCGCGCCGGACGGCAATCGCCTGGCGCTCGTTTATCTCAACCAGAACAACCCGCGGGCCGGGCTGGTCATCGGCCTCTTTGATTTGGAGAAGAAGAAGCTCGTCGATCGCTTCAGCACCCGGCGGCGGCAGATTCAGGCGCTGCGGTTCGCGCCGGATGGTCGCATGCTGGCCGTGCTCACCACCACCCAAGTCCTCGTCTGGGATGTCGTCACCAAGAAGCGGTTGGCTCTTTTGGAACCGAAGAGCGGCAAGGAGTCTCGCTTCACCCTGGCGGTCGAGTTCGGCCGCGACGGTCGCCGCCTGTTCATCGGCACCGACGACGGCCTGCACCTTTACGATACGACGACGTGGACGCCGACGCGGCGTTACGACTTCGACATCGGCCCGATCCTCAGCTTGGCCATGACACCGGACGGCTTGTGCGGCCTCGCGGGCGGCAACAGCGGCCGCATCGCCGTCTGGGACTTGGACGACTGATGCGGAATAGGCCGCACGCATTCGGTCCCCGCGGGAAAACTTTTCACGGAGCGGAACCCGGTCGATTCGATCGTCGGAATCGGCGGAATTCGTTATCGCGCCGCGATAATCCGCGGACAATGTAAACTAGGTTAACGTTGAAGTCGTTCCGTCTTTCGGCGGAATGATGAGTACCGTGGCCGCAGCTCACCGGGAGAAGGGAACGATGTCGCAGCTTTCCGCCGTCGATCTGTTCCGTCAGGCGATGGCCGCATCCCGCGCCGGCGACAAGGTGAAAACGCGCGAGTGCCTGCTGGAAGCGGTCAAGATCGATCCGAACAGCGAGACGACCTGGCAATGGCTCGCGGGTGTGGCCGAGTCCCCGCTGGAAGCAACCCGGGCTTGGGAGAAGGTTCTTCAACTCAACCCGAACAGCGACAAGGCCAAGCAGAGCATACGCCCCATGCGTCTGCAGGCCGGCATCGACGCCTGCAAGGCCAAGGACGTTCCGACGGCGCGCCGGCTGCTCCGCAGCGTCGTGGCGGACGAGCCGAAGAACGAACACGGCTGGCTGTGGCTGGCGAGTGTATCGGACACGGCGGCCGAAGCGAAGGCCCACCTCGAACGCGTGCTGTACCTGAACCCGAACAGCAAGGCCGCCAAAAAGGGTATCGAGTACTACGACGGCAAGATCGCCAAGTTGAACTCAGCCTCCTCGACCATTGAACTTCCCAAGCTGCCCCCCCGCGACACCTTGGCGGACCTCGCACACCCGCCGGAAGCGGATGACGAACCGGCGGCGTTGGCGAACCGACGCCACCCCGGCGAACCGGGCAAGGCTCTGGTGGTGGACGGCAGCCGAACCTACCGCAAGCTCATCGGCATGACCGTCGCGATCGACGGCTTCACCCTCATCGAAGCCGAGGACGCGCACGAAGCGATCGACCGCATCCGCGACGACGGCGTGCCCGATATCATCGTCCTCGATTCGAAGATTTCCGGGCTCGACTCCTTCGAGTTCTGCAAGCTGCTTCGCCAACATCCGGATACGGAACGCGTGCCGGTCGTACTGCTTCACGGCGGCGGCCCGATCGACAAGGCCCGCGGCAAAAGTGTGGGGCTGACGGCCGTGCTCTCCAAACCCATTCACCCCGAAACGCTTCTCGATGTGGCCCGGCGATTCTGCCCGATATCGGCGAAGTAGTTGGCACCACGGCACGGACATGACTACAACACCCATCCTTCCGCGTTCCGAACGGCTCCGCGAGGTTTTCCCTGCGATGAGCAAAGCCGACACTTTGGAATCGACCCACGAACATCCCGCGGTCGAGGCACGCGACTGGCGTCTCGGCCTGATCGAGATGCTCGCCAAGCTCGAATCGCTGCGCCAGCAACTCAGCGGCAGTCGAATCGCCAACGATGCCGACCACATCTTGGATCGCATCGAAGCGATGGTGCTCGTGACCGAGGAGTTCTCCAAGATTCTCGACCTGCCCGATTCGGGCATGGACACGCAGATGAACTCAATGGCCAAGGCGGGCGAATTTTACGCCGCGCTCAACGACGTCCGTCAGAAGACAAGCCGCAGCCTGCTCAAGTCGGTGATCTCCAAGTTCAGCACGATCGATGAACGAGCGGTCGCTGCACTTGTGACCGCGTGCGTGAATGCCGGGCTGGAAACGCTCAACGCCTACTTCTCGCTCTTCACCGAGATGTATCAATCGAGCCTGAAGGCCCGCGGCTGGGTCGATGCCGCCAGTGCCTTCCTCGCGGATTTCCGCCAACAGATCCGGGCCATGCAGGCCGGCAGCTGAAACGAATCGTCAGTCAGCCTAAGTCATTCGTCCGGGAACTGATCCGGCGTCACACCTGCGGCGAGGATGCTGCACCCGGTGATCGGCTTCAGAGAGAGACGCTCGGCTTCGGCCAGCACTTCCGCGTTCGACGTCCCGGGGTTCAGGATGAATGTGCCGATGCTCTTGCTCGTCAGCGTGCCGAGCATCTCCAGCACTTTGGCCGGCGGCAGGTAGACCGTAACGCGGTCGAGCCGATCGGCCGGCACATCAGCCAACGTCCGGTACACAGGCAGTCCTTCGACGACGGTTTCGGTCGGATGGATCGGGAAGACCTCGAAGCCCGCGGCGATGTGGGCGCGCACGGCCTTGTTGCCGTACTTGCGGCGGTCGCTGGAAGCTCCGATGACGGCAACGGTCGGTTTCATGGTTCGTTCCCTTGGTTGGATCCTATTGTATGCCGATAGGCCAGTCCGAGGGTAGCGGCGCCACGAATGTCAGGCGAGCCTTCGTAAACGGATGATCGATCGCAAGACTCCGGGCATGCAGCGCGATCCGGCGTTCGCGCGGCTCGTCCGAAGGCGCGCCGAAAGGAATGGGACTGCCGTAGAGTTCGTCCCCGAGGATAGGCAGGCCGCGGGCCGCGCACTGAACGCGCAACTGATGCGACCGGCCGGTCTCGGGCGTGAGCTCGATCAGACTCGTGCCGTCCGCGAAGGTTCGCAGTCCTCTCGCGTGAAGCTTGGCGAGCTTGCCCATCGGGTCGTCCGCTGCGGTGATTTCGGTGCGGGCTTCGTCCGGGATTTTCTTCAGGTGATCGACCCACGTCTCGTCGCCGGTGAATGCGCCGCTCACTAAGGCCCAATACGATTTTCCCACGGTGCGGTCGTGGAACTGGGCATGCACGCGCTGCGCAGCCTTGGTGTTGCGGGCAAACACGAGGCAGCCGGTGACCGGGCGATCCAACCGATGCGGCACGCCGAGGTAGACGCCCGCAGGCTTGGCGTGCTTGACCTTGATGTAGTCTTTGACGCGGGCTTCGAGCGAGTCGATCCCCGCCGGCGCCTGCGTGAGCAGCGGCGCGGGTTTACTGACCGCGATCAGGTGCGGATCCTCGAACAGAATCTCAAAGCCGGGGTTCATGGGCCCGATCACTTCAGCTTCGGCTTCAGCAACTCGACCGCCTTGGCGATGACGGGATCGGTGAAGGCCGTCGGGGCTTTCGGTGCAACGCCGGCGACCGGCTTGCCGCTGACCTGATCCAGGTCGCGAAGGTTTTGGAGGTAGGCCAGGCGTTGCTCGGGGGTGAGGAGGACTTCCCCGCCGGCGTCCGGCTTCACGCCCCATTCGTCGGTCTCTTTGCTGTCCGGCCAGCGGTGGATATTCTTGCCGTTGGGCGTCAGCCAGACTTCCGTGGTCAGCTTGACCGCGGCGCGGTTGTTGTTGAGCGGGAAGATCTTCTGCACGCTGCCCTTGCCGTAGCTGCGCTCGCCGACGACGATCGCCCGCTTGTGATCCTGCAGCGCCGCGGCGAGGATTTCCGCCGAACTCGCGCTGTTGCGGTTGACCAGAACGACCATGGGCCGGTTGGCGGCCGGCTCGAAGATGGTGCCGTCGGCACGGGCGGAGAGCGTGCGGCGCGGGGCCTTGTTGGCGTCGCCCCGTTTGTCCGCCGTGCTGACGATGGTGCCTTCATTGAGGAACAGATCCGCCACGGTCGCGGCTTGGCTGAGTAGGCCACCGGGGTTTTCGCGCAGGTCGAGGATGATCCCCTTGGCCCCTTGGCTCTCGGCCTTTTCGACCGCGTCCTTCACTTCCTTGTCGGACTTCTCGCTGAAGGTCACCAGACGGATCAGCGCGATCTTCGAGCCGTCGTCGAGCAGCCAATCCCACTGGGCCGGGTCGGCGGCATTGCGGCGCAAACCCTTCACCGCATGAATGACGATGGTGGCCCGCGTCAATTCGATGTCCTTGGGCGCGGTATCGCCTTCGCGGGCCGTGGTCAACTTGAGCTTCGTGCCGGGCTTGCCTTTGATGATCGCCCGGACTTCCTCGGTCCGCAGACGGTCGGTCGGCTTGTCGTCGACCTTCAGGATGAGGTCGCCGGCGAGGATGCCGGCGTCGTAAGCGGGTGTGCCGGGAAGGGGAGACTCGACGCGGAGGTACTGCGTCCGCGGATCGCGTCCGAGGGTCACGCCGATGCCGCCGAACTGGCCTTCGGTCTGGGTGTCGAAGGCGCGGAGTTCCTCTTCGTTGAAGTAACGCGAATATTCGTCGAGCCGGTCCAACCCGCCGTTGATCATCTCCTCGACGAGCTTCCTCTTCTCGTCGGGCGACAACTCGCGGACGTAGTTCTTGTCCACCTCGGCGAGCACGTCCACGATGGTTCGGACGAGTTCGTATTCCTTGTCCGGCGGCGGCGCGGTGGCGTGAACGATGAAGCCGAAGGCCGTCAGCGCGGGGACGATGAGCAGCCAGGCGAGATTCCAGCGAAACATGGTGGGCCTTTCCGCGCCGTTGCGACCGGCAAGGTTTGCGCAGCTTCGCAAAAATCCCTCGGCCGTTTACGTCGATTATACCTCTTCGACGCGAAATGCGGGAGCGGAGAAGCGCGCCGAAGCAGGACTTGGACATTTTCGCTGAAGTGATGCCGGCGGCGCATGCGGCAGAGTTTAGCTTATCGGTACCGAACCCGCAACTTGCCACTCGAACACGCCGAGGGTCGCCGATGTACAGCCTGATCCTGATGTCCGCCATGACCGCCGCCCCGGAAGCGCCCGAGTTCAACGGCTTCTTCCGCGATCTGCTCAGCTTCCGCGGAACGAGCGAACGCCGCAGCGCAGGCTGCACCGGGTCGACCGCCAGATCGAACTCCTGCACCGGCGGCTGTAACGGCACCCGCGCCGCCGTTTCTGCGACCGGCGGCTGCACCGGATCCTGCACGGGCGCGATGCCGGCACAGGTCTTTGCCGGCGGCGGCTGTACCGGAAGTTCGAGTTATTCCTGCTTCGGCTACGGTTCGATGCCGGGCCTGCCGTCGATGATGCCGAACGACGGCTATGCCGTGCCGACTCCGGCCTCGTCGCTCTACTTCGCACAGCCCGTCGTTCCGTTCAACTTCTCGATGATGCCGACGGCTCCGCAGATTTACACAGCCACGCCGATGCCGATGATCGCCAACGAACCGATCGTTCGAACCGCGTACGCGCCCGAGGCCGGCGCCGAGCGGGGCACGGTTGTGGTTCGCCTGCCCGCCGATGCCGCACTCTTCGCCGAGAATCGCCGACTGAACCAGACGGGCGACTCGCGCCGCTTCGTGACGCCGGTGCTGCCGGCCGGCACCGACTATCGGTACACCTTCCGCGTGGAATACGTACGCAACGGTGAAACCATCAGCCGCTCGAAGTCGACGACGGTGCGGGCCGGCGGGACCACGACGATGGAATTCGACGACGGCCTGACGCTGAAGCCCGGCAGCCTCACCACCCCGGCAAGCCTGCCGCAAACCGTACCGACGCCGATGCCGAGCGCCCCGCTCGTCCCCGCGCCCGCGCCGGTTTACGCCGGAAGGAGCACCGCCAAGGGGACGCCGGAACGAGCGAAGATCACGGTGAAGCTCGCCCCCGGAACGACGCTCTACATCGACGGCAAGAAGAACGACCGCACGGAACTCATCCGCGAATTCAACACCCCGCCGGTGCCCCAGGGCCAGGAATACGCCTACGTGATGAAGGCCGAGATCGTCCGCAACGGCCAACCCGAAACGCAGACGATGAAGGTCCCCTTCCGCGCGGGCGAAACCCAGCAAGTCGACTTCACCTACTGGCCGGGCAAGTAACCGCGCCCCAAGAGCCGGTGGAGACGGAAGCCGCCAAGCCCGACCTCGCCGAAGACGTCAAGCTCCGCTTCACCGACCTCCCGGACGAGACCCCGGCCCTGAAAGACGAGTACGTCAAACTCGGCGGCAAGGGCTTGTTGAAGCCATGACTCGGTATGCCATGTCGGTCGCGGTCGAGTACCATCACCAGCGAGGGAGTTCTTAATGGTTCAGGAGGAGTCTTTGCGGTGACGCGTTTGTCAGGGTCATATACAGCAAACGGTGTATTCACACTTGAGCCCAACGTGAGCGATCAAGTGCCGATCGTTGGTCCCGCGGCGAATCTGTTCCAACCCCTGACTGTGGTCGGGCCGATTTCCGGTTGGACCCGCGTGCTATCCGGCGCCAACTATGCGCCTGATACCGGCATCAATCTGCTCAACGGCGAAGCAGTCCACATTACTTCACGTACTCGGCATAGGCGGCAGCGACGTTTCCGGCATCGCCGTCGTGAATGTACATCGCATAGCGCAGCGTGAGAGACTCTCCCAACTTGAGCTTCACGAGCGCATCGTTGCCCTTCAGTCCCGGGAAGTTGGAGCCGCTGCGGGCGAAGGGATTGGCGGCCATCAGCCCGTAGGCGCGGGTGTGCCAGGCGGCGCGGTGCAGGTTCTTGGGGTGGTCGAAGATGGCGATGCCTGCGGTCTTGCCGTCCACGGTTCCCGAGTAGTCATGCCAGTCCGCGAGCTTGCCCCACAGCGGCAGGTTGTCCTTCGCGGGTGATGTCACCTTAGTGCCGTCCGCACTGGTGATGGTGCCGCCGCCGTTCTTGACGGTCGCGCGGAACTCATCGCGGATGCGGATGCCCATCGAGCCTTCCTTGGTATCCCCGAAGGTGATGTCGTATTTGGTCGGCGTCAGCTTGCTCTCCAGATCGATGCGATAGCCGACGGCAGTCTTGGTCAACTTCAACGTGCGTTCCTCGTCCAGAATCGCGACCTCGTCCGCCGTGTCCCAACTTAGGCGAAAGGTGACGCCGACGGTACCTGGCGCCGTCGTACCGTCGGTCGGCGAAGTCACCGTGACGATGCGGCCGTGGCCCGCGGCTTCGCTCCAAAAATCGACGCCCTTGACGTGCTTGTCCGCGGACTTCGTCTTGAGCTCCAGACCTTCGGGAATCACGTCCCCATGGCAGAACCACGCGGACTTCTGGTGGAAGTGGTCGGTCGTTTCACCCGCCACTTTGCCGCGGAGCAGCGGCCAGGGTCGGGTCACCGACACACCGTTCGGCGCGATCAGCGGGAAGAAGTACGGCTTGGCCAGCGGCTTGGTCTTTGTCGCGTCCTTTTCGAACCCGACTGTGCCGGCAAATTTGTAGAGAGCCACGATCCGATTTCCGATGCGAAAGTTGAGCTCCTCGCCTTCGACGCGCAGGGTCGCTGCCTCCTGGGCAAAGGAGGCAGTCGGCAGGAACAGGCAGGCAAGGAAAGCGAAACGCATGGGCAACTCGGGAGAGGGAGATCATTCAACGGCGAGCGGGGGACGTCAGTCCCCTGAACGCGTCTTGCCGCCTGCACCACCGCAGTCGATCGCTGATGACGGCACCAATCGCGGCGGGATTGGAGTGCTCAGGGGACTGAAGTCCCCCGCTCGCCTTGTCTCAGCATCGCCGATGCCGCGGCGACTCGCAAGTCTCAACCGGCCGGGTCCAGGTTCGCCGTCTGTGCCGCTTCCCAAGCTTCGACCGTGCCGATCGGTAGCCAGTAGTTCGCCTGTACGACGTGGAAGTCGCCCGTCGCGGCGAGCAGGCTCACGGCATCGGTGATCTCGTACTCGCCGCGCGGTGAGAGCGGCAGCTCGAAATCGAAAACGCGGCGCGGGAAGAGATAGCCGCCGATGTTCGCGAGTTGCGGCGGCACGAGGCCTTTCGGCTTCTCGGTGAGTTTTTCCAGCATGCCGTCCGCCTTCGGAACGATGATGCCGAAGCTCTCCGGGTCGTCGACCGGGTGAGCGAGAATGCCCATCGGCACCGTCGCCAAGTTCGCCAGGTCGGCGCGGCCGATGAGATCGTCTCCATTGAGGACCATCACGCGCTCGGCCGTCACTTCGCCGCGGCAGGCCATCAGCGCATCGCCGGTGCCGCGCGGCTCCGCTTGCCGAACCGTCACCCAGTTTTTGACGTGTGTCTGCTTCGCCAGGTAGTCCTCGATCTGTTCGCCGAGGTAGTTGACGACGACGACGACCCGATCGACCGGCGGCAACGCCCCCAGGATCCAATCGAGAATCGGCCGACCCTGCACAGGCAAGAGCGGCTTCGGGCAAGTGTTGGTGTGCGGCCGAAGCCGCGTCCCCTTGCCGGCCGCAAGAATGATGGCATCCATGAGCACCAAGGATGAATGGAGAATGACGAATGGTAACAGCGGCGAGCGGCGGGTGGTAACCCGCCGAGTCATGGTCCGGCAAAGACTCGGCGGGTTACCACCCGCCGCTCGCCAAGTCGACGATCAGCGAGTCTTTGCCGGACCATGAGTCGGCGGGTCGTGGTCCGGCAAAGACTCGGCGGGTTACCACCCGCCGCTCGCCAAGTCAACGATCAGATCAAAGAGAGTTTGCGGCGCCCCAGGCCTAGGGTTTCCTGCTTGGGGATGCGGTGCTGGTTGTTGGCTTCCCAGTCGGCGAGTTCGACCATGAGCGCGTCGACGATCTCGGCTTCGGGGACGCGGCGGACCATCTCGCCGTTGCGGAAGATCATGCCTTGGCCGTTGCCGGCGGCGATGCCGATGTCGGCTTCGCGGGCTTCGCCGGGGCCGTTGACGACGCAGCCCAGCACCGAAATCTTCACCGGCAGCCGACGACCTTCGAGCCGCACTTCCAGCTCGGCGATGATCTTTTCCAGATCGATGGCCAAGCGGCCGCAGGTCGGGCAGGCGATGATCTCCGGCCTGCGAACGCGCCGCTGCGTGGCCTGAAGGATATCGAAAGCCGCGGCGATCTCGGGGACCGGGTCGCCCAGGAGCGAGATGCGGATCGTGTCTCCGATGCCGTCGAGCAGAATCGGCGCCAGGCCCGCGGCCGACTTCGTCACGGCGTACGGCGGCTTGCCCGCTTCGGTGATGCCGATGTGCGTCGGGTAGTCCGCCAGTCGTGCGAACAGGCGATAGCTTTCGACCGCAACCAAGGTATCCGACGACTTGCAGGACACGATGATGTCCCGATAGCCTTCGCTCTCGGCGATCTCGATCGAACGCAATGCGCTCTCGACGATCGCGGGCGGGCAGGGGAAGCCGTACTTCTCGATCAGTTCCTTTTCCAGCGAACCGGCGTTGACGCCGATCCGCATGGGGATGCCCTTGTCCTTCGCTTTGCGGATCACCTGGCGGAAGCGTTCCTCGGAGCCGATGTTGCCGGGATTGATGCGGATCTTGTCGACCGGATGGTCGAGCGCGGCGAGCGCCATCTTGTAGTCGAAGTGAATGTCGCAGATCAGCGGGATGCCGATCGCCTTGCGGATTTCCCCGAGTGCTCCGGCGTCCTCCGGTTTGGGGACCGTGACGCGGACGAGTTCGCAGCCGGCTTCTTCCAACAAATGAATCTGCTTGATGGTCCCAGCGACGTCGAAGGTGTCCGTCGTCGTCATCGACTGCACGCGGATAGGGTTGTCCCCGCCGATCTCGACGCCGCCGACGACGACCACGCGCGTCTTGTGTCTTGGCTTGCCGGGCACCTTGGGCGCCGCTTCCAGCACCGAATAATCGTAATGGCTCATCGCATTCCCCGCCCAACGAACCCGCGTCACTCACTGTGGTATTCTTACGGCCTGCAAGACGGACGTGAAAGGCCTCTTGGAAAATCGGGACTCTACCCGACGTGCAAGTTATGCCCCGAGAAGTCGGTCTCCGTTTCTTCCCCAACTCGAACCGCTAGAATGACCGCATCTGCAACCCAGCCAACGAGAACGACCCGATGACGACGACGACAGCCCCGGAGTGGTTGACGAAGCGGGACGGCAGTCTGAAACCCGGTATTCGGGACTACATCGCCCACGTCATGGTCGGCACCCAGCCGCTCTACCGTCTCGAAGTCCGGCCCGCGGGCGGCAAGTTCGCCTGCGCGGTCATCTCAGCGGTGACCGGCAAGCGGCTCGACGACGCCGCGCTGAACTATGCCGATGCCCCCGCCGCCTTCGCGGGCGGCTTGGACCAGCTGCAGGCCAAGCTGGGATGGTAACACTCGATTTCGGAATGCGGATTCAGGAATGCGGAATGTAGAGCGGCGAATCGCTGCTCCGACGACTTGATTCACGAACAGGAAGAGTTCCGTTCATGCTGGCCCCGCCCAACGTTCGCTTCCCCGGCCTGACGCCGACCTTGATCGACGAAGCCCGTCGCCTGCATGGAGACAACGTGCTCACGCCGCCGGCGCGCGACCCCTGGTGGGTGCAGTGGCTCAGCAAGTTCGAAGACCCGGTCATCCGCATTCTCATTGTCGCCGCGATCATTCAAATCGGCGTCGGCATTTATAAGGGCGAGTACATCGAAGGCATCGCCATCGTGGTCGCGATTCTGCTGGCCACGACGTTGGCGTTCGTCAACGAGTTCAAGGCGAACCGCGAGTTCGACGTGCTCAACCTCGTCAACGACGATTTGCCTTACAAGGCGATCCGCGAAGGGAAATTCGTCGTCGTGCCCAAGCGGCATCTCGTGGTCGGCGACGTGGTGCTGATCGACGCCGGCGAGGAAATCCCCGCCGACGGCGAAGTGCTCGAAGCGACCGCGTTTTCGCTATCCGAGGCGTCCCTGACCGGCGAAGCGATGCCGGTGACCAAGTCCCCCGTCGGCGACGCGGCGACCGACGGTGAGGAGTTGGCTTATCCAAAGCACCTGGTCTTTCGCGGCACCATGACGATCGACGGCCATGGGCTGATCCGACTGACTGCGACCGGGGACCGCACCGAGTTCGGCAAGCTCGGGCAGAAGGCGGGTGAAGACACCGACGCCGTCACGCCGCTGAACGAACAACTCGACAAGCTCGCCAAATGGATCGGCATCATCGGCCTCGGCATCGCCGCCGCGACCTTCTTCGCGCTCGTCGGCCGCGGGGCCTACCTGGGCGAACTGGCGCTGACGGGCCCCCAATGGGCCTTCGCTGGCATCGCCTTCGTGGCCGTGGCGATAGGTCTGTACCGCGTCTGGGTCAAGATTCTTTGGGAAGGTCTCACGGCTTTCGGCTTGGCGGGTGAGCTTCCCGAATGGCTGGACGAGGACACCGCCCAGCGCTGGATCGTGGCGCTCGGGCTTGGCGTTGTGGTCTTCGGCCTCGGCGTCGGCGCGGCCATTGCGGGTGGGGTGATTCCACAGTCGCCCGCCGACTGGTTCACGCAGGTCGCCGCCGAGAAGCTCTTGGACTACTTCATGATCGCGGTCGTCATCATCGTCGTCGCCGTGCCGGAGGGACTGGCGATGAGCGTGACGCTCTCGCTGGCATACAGCATGCGGAAGATGACCGCACAGAACACGCTCGTCCGCAAAATGCACGCCTGCGAAACCATCGGCGCCGCCACCGTCATCTGTTCGGACAAGACCGGCACGCTGACGCAGAACCGCATGACCGTGATCGAGGCCCGCTTCCCGGCGGTCGTATCCGGCTCGCTGCAGCAGCCCGCGCCGGGCAGCGCCGAGGCGACGCTCGTCGATGCCCTGGCCGCCAACAGCACCGCGCAACTGAGCCATGAGGGCGGCGACATCAAGGCTCTCGGCAACCCGACCGAGGGGGCGCTGTTGCTTTGGCTGCAGGGCCGGGGCGTCAGCTACCTCGAAGCCCGAGCGGCCTTCCGCATCCGAGCCCAACTTCCCTTTTCGACCGACCGCAAGTACATGGCCAGCGCCGGCACCGATGCCGCGGGTCAGAGCATCCTGCATGTGAAGGGTGCCCCGGAAACGGTGCTGGCCGCGAGCACCGCGCGGCTGACCGCAACCGGCCCGCAACCTTTGACCGGAGCCGACCGGGAAACGATCGCCGCCGATCTGAAGGCACTGCAGAGCCGCGGCATGCGGACCATCGGCATGGGTTACCGCGCGCACGCAAACGCCGGCGCGGACCTGGCCGCCCAGGTTGAGGACTTGGTCTGGCTCGGCTTCACCGCCATCGCCGACCCGGTGCGGCCCGAGGTACCCGACGCCGTGAAGGCCTGCCGAGCGGCGGGAATTCAGGTGAAGATCGTGACCGGGGACACACCGGACACGGCCCGGGAAATCGGCCGGCAGATCGGCCTGATCGACGGTACCGAGACCCCCGCCGCCGAAATGACCGGCCCCGAGTTTGCCGCCTTATCCGATCTCGAAGCCGGCGATCGCGTCGCCGACCTGAAGATCCTCGCCCGCGCCCGCCCGCTGGACAAACTTCGCTTGGTGCGCCTGCTTCAGGATCGCCGCGAGGTGGTTGCAGTCACCGGGGACGGCACCAACGACGCCCCCGCGCTCAACTACGCCAAAGTCGGCTTGGCGATGGGCATCACCGGTACCGCCGTCGCCAAGGAAGCCGCGGACATCGTGCTGTTGGACGACAGCTTCAGAAGCATCGTCACCGCGGTGAAGTGGGGTCGCGGGCTGTATGAGAACATCCAGCGATTCATTCTGTTCCAACTCACCATCAACGTCGTCGCGCTCGGCATCGCGCTGATCGGTCCGTTCGTCGGCGTCAACTTCCCGCTCACCGTCATGCAGATGCTGTGGGTGAATCTGATCATGGACACCTTCGCCGCCTTGGCGTTGGCGACCGAACCGCCGAACGAAAACGTGCTCCGCCGCAAGCCGCGCGGCACCCAGGATTTCATCGTCACCCGCACGATGGCGAAGCAGATCTTCGGCATCGCTGCGATCTTCCTGGTGCTGTTGCTGGGCATGCTGATCCGGATGCCGCACGGTGCGGGCGGCGAACCTGAGACGGACGAGCACGTCGAATGGCTGACGATCTTCTTCAACGTCTTCGTACTGCTGCAGTTCTGGAACCTGTTCAACGCCCGCTGCCTCGGCACCAACACCTCGGCGTTCGTCGGGCTGTTCCGCAACAAGGCTTTCCTCGGCATCGCCGCTGCGATCCTCGTCGGCCAGATCGTGCTCGTGCAACTCGGCGGCGACATCTTCCGCACCGTCCCCCTGAGTGCGCAAACCTGGGGCATCCTACTCGCGGTCACCTTCCCGGTCCTGCTGATCGGCGAAGTCTTCCGCTGGGTGGGACGACGGGAGTAGCTTCGACGTGATAGACTGAAGACAGGAGTTCCCAAGCCGAAGAAAACGGGCCGAGGTCAGCCATGCTCGAACGCTTTTACGTGAACAACTACCGTTGTTTCGAGAACTTCGAAATCGACTTCCGAGAAACGCCGTCGCTGCTCATCATCGGCAAGAACGGCTCGGGGAAATCGACGCTGCGCCACGCCTTGAGCGTGCTTCAGAAGCTTTGTAGTACATCGACAAGAATCAGGAACTTGGTAGTGGAAGATGATTTCGCTCAGAATCGAAAAGATATACCAATTCGCTTTGAAGCGGAAGTGAAGCTGGATGGGAAACAGTTCATCTATCAAGTTGCGTTTGAATTGCCTGAGCGGTTTCACGAACTTCGGATCCTTGAGGAGTGCCTGAAAGTCGACATGAAGCGTGAGGCCATCGGCAGACTTTTGGCGGAGAATTGCAGCAACCGCACGACCCAAAATTGGAGTCACGAACATCTCGCCCATAACCTGCCCGAAGTCGAGCGGCTGACTGACGCTGTCCGGTCGCTTCTCTTCCCTGCCTGAACTCACGTCTTCGGCTTCCGCTCCGTTGCCAGCTTTGTGAGGTCGGCGCCGCGGAGGGCGCCTTCGACGAGGTCCGGTAGCTTGGCGGGGGTGCACGCGAAGCAGGGGATGCCCAGGGCGGCGAGCTTGCGGGCGAGGTTCTCGTCGTAGCTCGGATTGCCGTTGTCCGACAGGGCGAGCAGGCAAATCGCGCGGACGCCCGAGGCCGCCATGTGACCGAGGCGGCGGACGAGCTGGGCTTCGTTGCCGCCTTCGAAGAGATCGGTGATCAGGATGAAGAGGGTTTTGCGCGGATCCCGAATGAACTTCTCGCAGTAGGCGACCGACTTGTTGATGTCCGTCCCGCCGCCGAGTTGGACGCCGAAGAGCATGTCGACGGGGTCGTTGCCGCACTGCTCCGTGAGGTCGACCACCTCGGTGTCGAAGACGACGACGTGGGTGTCGAGTGCCGGGATGCTTGCGAAGATCGAACCGCAGATGGCCCCGTAGACGACCGAATCGGCCATCGAGCCGGACTGGTCCATGTCGACGATCACCGTCCAGGCGTTCGACTTCTGGGCGCGGGAATAAAACCAGACCCGCTCCGGGATGATGGTACCCAACCCGGCGTTGTAGTTCTTCAGGTTGCGGCCGATGGTCCACTTCCAGTCGATCGCGGCCGCACTGGGCAGCGGTGAATGCTCCTTGCGGTTCAAGGCCCCGAGCACCGCCTGACGCAGCTTCTGTTCGAGCTTTTTCTTCACGTCCTCGACGACTTCGCGGACGACCATGCGAGCGGTTTCCTTGGTCCGCTCCGGGATCTTGCCGCCGAGGCTCATGAGGGTGCCGACGAGCTGAATGTTCGGCTGGACCTGCCGCAGCATCTCGGGTTCGAAGAGAAGCTGCTTCAAGCCCTTGCGTTCGATGGCGTCGTTCTGGATGACGGAGACGACGTCATCCTTGAAGTAGTTGCGGATGTCGCCCAGCCACTTGGCCAGCCGCGGTGCGGAGGCACCCAAGCCCGCGGATCGCCTGCGGTTTCCGGGTTCCTCGTCCTCTTCGGGGGCATCGTCGTAGATGGCGCCGAGGGCTTCATCCATCTCCGTGTCCCCGCCGCCGAGCGCGTCGGCCCCCATGGCGGACAGCGGTTCCTGCGCCTCCCGCCCGAGGATGAGCCGCCAGCGCCGCAGTTGTTCGAGATCGTGCATGGGTATTCGGGATCAGAGGTCAGGGGTCGGCGGAAGGTGCTCACCAGCCGACGATCAGGGGCGGTTTGCCGTCGGCCTGGACGAGGCGCCAGCCTTTGTCGGTCTTTTCGATGCTCTTGGGGCGGTAGGTTTGGGTAAGGTCGGCGGCGCGCTTCACTTGATCGTCGGGCCAGACTTGGCCGGGGGAAATGCCGGGCTTGGGCCGCGGATTCAGCAGCTTCGTCAACTCGGCCGTAGGTGCCGTGGTGGGGAGCAGCACGCCGAAGCGGTCGACGGCCCGGGCTTCGGATTCCCCGGTGATGCTCACGGCCAGTATTGCTGTGCGGAAGGTGAGATTCACCCGAACGACGCCATCCGGGGCGACGGTGGTGCCGGTCACTTCCTGAGTCCACGGATGCTTGGCGAAGAGTGCGGCGAGTTGGTCCGGCAGGGTCGGATCGACGATCGAGATGGTCTCGCCGGCTTGGCCGAGGAAGCGGACCTCGGTGAGGAAGGTGAGCCGGTCGATGCCGGGCGGGGCGTCGCACCGGATCGCGGTGAACGGCAGGGCATAGCGATCTTCGCCCGTCAGTTGCCGGCCGGCCATGCCGCCGAGGCGAACGACCGCGAGCAGCACCAGCACAATGACGCCGACCGCCGTCAGTGCCCGCAGTACGATCCGCAACGGCAGCCGCAACGATGATGTCTGCGGCTTGGGCGGCAGCACCACGGGCGCCGACTTGGGTTTGCGTTTGCCTGCCATCGGCTCACCAGAGGTTGAGTTCCCGATGCAGCACGACACCCGTGCGCGCCTCGACGGATGCCTGCACGAGTTCCAGCAGCTTGACGATGTCCTTGGCGGTCGTGCCCGGATGGGCGACCACGTAATTGCCGTTGCGGTCGCTGATCTCCGCATTGCCGACGCGGCTTTTGGACGCCTCGGCCCGGTCGATCAGTGCCGCCGCCGTCGTGCCCGGCGGGTTGCGGAACATCCGAACGGCCGATTGAAAGCTCAGCGGCTCGGTCGCCTTGCGGACGATCCACGTCCGCCGCATCCGCTTCAGGATCGCTTCCGGTGCCTCGGGCTGAAGCTCGAATTCGACCCACAGGATCACGGGTTCATCCAGGTCCGACGAGTGATCGCCGAAGTTCAGTTCATCGCGTGTACGAATCTGATCGGTGCCCGCCTCGGTGAGCACGGCGACCCGCCGGACCGCCGAGCCGATCTCGCCGGCGCGGTCGCCGACGTTGCAGCGCACGCTGCCGCCGACCGAGCCACGGATGCCGATGAGCGTTTCCAACCCCGCCAAGCCGCCCTGCACCGCCGTGCCGATCAGGTCGAACAACGCTGCGCCGCCCGCGGCCCGGATGGTCTTGCCGCGAACCTCGATCGCCTCAAAGGCCGGCCCGTTGAGCCGCACGACGGCACCGGCGATCGGATCGTCCCGCACCAGCAGATTGAAACCGCCGCCGAGCATCCGCAGCGGCACCTTGTTCGCCGTACAGAAGCCCAGCACTCGCCGCAACTCTTCGACGCTTCTCGGCTGGACGAAGAACTCCGCCGGCCCGCCGATGCGCAAGTGCGTGTAGGGTGCCAGCGGCTCACGCTTCCGGGTGATCTCGGGAAAAGTCTCGGCCAACGTCATCGGCGTGCATCCTCGCAGGGTCACTACTCATCATACACGCCTCGTGCGGGCGAGGCGAACCGCGACCCTGGGGAAGCGAGTTTCCTCATTCCGCGATGTCGCCCGCATCGCGGGTGGTCATCCCCCAGAAGGCCGTCTCGCTGATGTCCTTCCGCAGGAAGCGGACGCTGCCGTCGAACATCGCCACCTGTAAACCATTGGCGTAAGGCGACTGCAACTGATGGACATCGCAATCGTTGAATGGCGGCTTGGCCTGAAAAGTGACGCCGGCACTGGAAGGGCGGCTGACAGCCGGGTTGCCGGACGTGATCGGGACGACATCGAAATAGCCGGCGTCCGCGTAAGATGCACGGCGCGAACCGACGACGAATCCGATTGGGCTTCGCAATGAGTAAGGAGTCCAAAAATCAAAGATGTGAAAGACTTTAGGATAGACCCCTTCAGGGTACGGTATAAAACAGTATCGATCAGCTAAATATATTGTATATGATGTTCCGTCGATAAATCCGGATTCGAAAGTTGGTGGATTAGCAGTCGCAGAAATATTTTGAGCGTAGGAACAAATATATGCTCCACCATGATTACCATCCGATTCCGGCTTAAGTAAGGCAATACTGGAATCGGCCGGACTCATGAACGGCTTGAACCATCGCCAATCGGCGGGAAGATTGCCCGGCGGACGACTAGCTTGAACTCCTAAAAACTCAATGAGGTTGTGAATTCCAGACTCTTGCTTTGTCGGATCGCTGTTCGCCGCGTACCGGGGACCGGGTATCTTGCCGGCATTGACGGCAGCATACTGATGGAGTGCCAGCCCTATTTGTCGCATGTTGTTGGCACTGGATGTGCGCAAGGACGATGCTCTGACCTGTTGCAAAGCCGGCAGGAGTAAACCGATCAGGAGTGCCGTAATGGCAATGCTGATGACAACCTCGACCAAGCTAAGTCCAGACTTGCAGAGAGCGTTGTGAACTTTCATCCTGAATCCTCCCTGATTCAACGAAATCGATTTAAGGATTAGTCAGAGTTGAAGCGCCTGATGCAACGGAATTTGTATTTCCTTGTATATACAAATCGACTAAGACTTTATAATAAATATCATTTCCTTGTGCATCTTTGTCGGTAACCGGTGTGAATTGAGGAGCTGCATACTTTCCATTTGCTGGATTAGGGTCAGCGTTGGGCGCAACGAAAGTCATCTTGGGGATGCCGTTTACTGTAGTGTAGCTGAAGTATTCGATCTTAACCTTATCTACGACTTGGTTTTGTGCAAGCGTGTAGGTTCCTTCCGCCTTCAATTCGCCAGTGTTGTTACCGGGATTATTGACTCCGATTTTTACACTGACTGTCACCGACGCGTTTCCCTGTGGCGGCATCTGAGCCGTCACGGACAATCCAAAGCAGGCAGAGACAAGAAATAACGAAAGCAGAGCAGACCTCACCATGATGAACCTTCGAGAAGTGATCGCAGGAGAAGCACCACACCATCGACTAATCTAGCCTAATCGTTCCGTCGAACGCGTGTCAAGTGTGCTTTTGTAATTTTTACTATAGCAGCCACTGGCTTGGTGGCTGGAGTCGGCACGGCGTCGCAGACGGCCGCTGACGGACCGCGATGTCAGTTGTTCGACTTCGTCAGATACTCGTCGAGCTTGTCGTAGTTGGCGGCCATGCCTTGTTCCATGCCCGAACCGAGGGCGCCGTCGCGCATGGCCTTGGTGGCATAACTCAAGGACAGGGTCATCGCGGTGCCGCCGTCGGCTTCGGCCAGTTCCAGCACGGCGTCGTATTCGCCCAGCGGCAGGTCGTTCATGGTCATGCGTTCGGTTTGGGCCACCAGTCGCGGGGCTTCATACCGCGAGCACCGTCCGGAAAGCGTCAGCACTTCGCCCGCGGCACCACTCCACTGATACCGATAGTCCATGCCCGCGGCCGTCGGCGGCTCGCAGGTCGTCATCGTCCAGCCGGGCGGGCCGGTCAGCCAGTGGCGCAGGTCGTCGCTCGTCATCGCCGCGAAGACGCGTGCCTGCGGCGCGGTGAAATTTCGGGTGAAGACGATGCTGTGATCGTCCGGGGTCGTTGCGGTCAACATGACGGGTCGCCTTTGTGGATGGGAACGCAGTTGCGGCACCGTGCGAACGCCGCGTTCGGGATGATACCCGAACGCAACATCGGCGGCGACCGCGCCAACCAAATTGATCGGCGCCGGACTGAGGGTGTGAAAACTCGCCCCGGAAGCGAACTTCGCTGTCGATTCCTCCATTCGTCTCGGCTAGGCTTGGCTCGGCCCGTTGATGATCGCCCGATGGTCGTGCCGGAGTGTGCCACATGAATCGTCGCCGTTTTCTTCAAGCCGCTTGTGGTGTTGCCGGTGCCGCGGTAGCCGTGCCGACGTTGGGCGCGTGTTGGGGCTTTGCCGAATCGACGCACGTCGCCATCACTCGGCCGACGATCTCCGTGCCCCGCCTGCCGCAGGCCTTCCGCGGCTTCACCATCGCTTTTCTGACGGACATCCACTTCGGCCCATTCGTTTCTCGCGAATACGTCGCTTCGTTGGTGCGGACAACGGCCGCACTGGAAGCGGACCTGATCGTCCTCGGCGGGGACTACACCCATCGCAGCGAAGATGCCGTCGAGCCGTGCTTCGAAATGCTCGCCGGGCTGCAGGCGCCGAGTGGGGTCGTCGGTGTCCTCGGGAACCACGACTACATGGGCCGCGTCGAGCGGACGCAAACGGCGATGAAAAAAGCCGGCGTTCACGAGTTGACGAACGAAGGCACCTGGCTGGAACGCGGCAGCGACCGCCTCAAACTCGCGGGCATCGACGACCTCTGGTACGGCAAGCCCGATGTTCGCTGTGCCCTCGGCGATGCCAAGTCGAACGACATCTGCCTGCTGGTGAGCCACAACCCGGATGTGGCGGAAACCCTTTCGGACCGTCGCGTGTCGCTGATGCTCAGCGGCCACACCCACGGCGGCCAAGTCGCGCTGCCCGGCTTCCGCGGAGCCTTCACGCCCAGCCGCTACGGCGGCAAGTACGCCCAAGGCCTGGTCGCCGCCCCGAAGACCCAGGTCTACGTCAGCGCCGGCACCGGGATGTCGGTCGTCCCGATCCGCATCAACTGCCGCCCGGAGATCGCGCTGATCACGCTGGTGTAAGCTGCCGGTGTTCGACTTCGGTCCCATGGAGCGATCTCGCAAGCAGGTCAGCGCGGTGGCGACGGACGGCTGCCAGGAACTGATCGTCTTCGAGATTGCCCAAGGTTCGACCCGTGTCGTCTTCGCCGAGCAAGCCGAGTTGTTCCATCAACTGACCCAGTCGAATCTCCGGAACCAAAACCGAAACTTCAACGAGCAACCGTAAGGCTTCGGTTCGCGCATTCGTACTCATGCGATGCCATCTCCGATGGA
>Ga0163144_10003534_pt1 | contig 35557 bp, 20 predicted proteins | sample OliLak19BULKMAT1_FD_123175 | JGI IMG/M metagenome (GOLD analysis project Ga0163144, IMG submission 123175) | Freshwater microbial mat bacterial communities from Lake Vanda, McMurdo Dry Valleys, Antarctica - Oligotrophic Lake LV.19.BULKMAT1 | ecosystem: Environmental > Aquatic > Freshwater >...
ACTGGGACGTTGAGAGCGGCTCGACCTACTTCAATGACACCTACTACACCATGCTTGGGTACGAGCCCGGCGAGCTGCCGATGTCGCTCGGCACATGGCAGCAACTTGCGCACCCAGACGACCTGCCTGCCGCGATGGCTGAAGTGCAGCGGCACTTGTCGGGTGAGTCCACCAGTTATTACAGTGAGCACCGCCTGCGGTGCAAGGACGGCACGTGGCTGTGCGTGCGGGATGTTGGGGAGGTTGTCGAGCGCCTCGCCGACGGGACGCCCAAGCGCGTGGTCGGTGTGCACGTCGATGTGCAGCAGATGCGCAACGCCCTCCTCCGAGCCGAGTCGGCCAACAGGCTTAAGAGCGAGTTTCTTGCGAACATGAGTCACGAGATCCGCACGCCGTTAACGGCAATCCTCGGCTTCGCCGATCTGCTGCGAGAGGACGGTGGCGCGCTCCCAACACCGGACCAGCGCCTGCAAGCGGTCGACACCATCGGCGGTGCTGCCAAGCACCTGCTGACGGTGATCAACGACATCCTGGATGTCTCCAAGATCGAGGCGGGAATGATGATCGTTGAGCGGACCCAGACGCCGGTGGAGAGAATTCTGCGCGAGGTTGAGAGCGTGTGCGGACCGTGTGCGACCAGCAAGGGCGTGCGACTGTCCGCGCTGCTAGCCACGCCGGTGCCAACGAGCATCCTGAGCGACCCGACCAGGCTGCGTCAGATCCTAGCGAACCTTGTGGGCAACGCCGTGAAGTTCACCCAGCAGGGGAGCATCACCATTACCGCGCGAGCCGCGGTCTGCGGGGGTGAGAGCCGCCTGATCATCGACGTCGCCGACACCGGCGAGGGCATGACACCCGAGCAGTCTGCCCGGCTGTTCCTGGCCTTCACGCAGGCCGACACATCAGTCACTCGCAGGCACGGCGGCACCGGGCTCGGCCTGGTCATCTGTCGAAAACTCGCGAATCTCATGGGCGGAGATGTGACCTTGGAACACACAGCGCCCGACCAAGGATCTACATTTCGGATTGACCTGCCCCTGATACCCATTGAAGGGTCCGGTGTCGTGGCCTCGCTGGATAGCGTTGTTGAGGCGCCGGGCGTCTCGGCCAAACAGCCGCCGATGATGCACTTGGCCGGCCGGGTTCTACTGGTCGAGGACGGCGCGGACAATCAGCGTCTGATCTCGTTCCACCTTCGTAGAGCCGGCGCATCAGTGGGCATCGCTGAGAATGGCATGATCGCCCTCGAAATGCTCCAACGAGCGGAGGCCGCGGGCGAGGCTTTTGGCCTCGTTGTTTCGGACATGCAGATGCCCGTTATGGACGGCTACACGCTTGCCAGGACGCTTCGGGCCCGAGGCAACGACATTCCAGTAGTGGCGCTGACCGCGCACGCGATGGCCAGTGATCGCGAGAAGTGCTTGGAGGCTGGGTGCGATGACTATGCCAGCAAGCCCATCGAAAAGGCCGCGCTTCTGGCTACGTGCGCCAAGTGGCTTGATCTACCCCGCGCCGGCCGGGCGGCCAAGGCGGCATGATTCCGCCGCTTGCACCGTCACCAGCAGCACACCGTGTCGCTGAGCACACCGTGTCGCTGAGCACACCCTTTCGCTCAGCACACCCTGCTGACGGCGACCACCAGCGTGTCGTCGGAGATTGGGCCGAAGCGGTGGCTGGAGATCGCGGCCATCACCGCAGGGCAACGTTGCGAAGCTTCGAGCGTGCCCGCGGCCCTTGCCGCGTCGATCACCCCGCCGACGTTGAGCATCCGCCCGTGCGCGTTGCGGGCCTCCATGGCTCCGTCGGTATAGGCGATAAGCGTGGCACCCACCGGCAGCCGCGCGGTGGCGGCCTCGCGGTCGATCTCCAGCTCGCGCGAGACGCCAAGGACCATCGCCGTCGGCTCGAGCATGGTGGGCTCAGCGCTCGCCAACGCGCCGGCACCCAGCACGCACGCGGGCGGGTGTCCGGCGTTCGCGTAATAGATCGTCGCCGGCGCGTTGGTATCAGCGGGGTCCGCCGGCGGCTCGATCCGCATCGCGATGGCGGTGACAAACAACGACTCTTCGCTCAGGGTTAGGTACGCGAAGCGGTTGAGCGCGCGGAGCACGTCGGTGGGGTTGATCAGCGGGTCTTCGCCGACGAGGCGCTCGAGCTCACCGTAGAGGCGGTTGACGGTCAGGGCCGCGGTGATCCCGTGCCCGCAGACGTCCAGCACGACAATCAGCAGATCCTCGGTGGTGGCGGCGGCCTCGCGCTCAACGGCGACACCCCCCACTGTCGCGGCACGCGCAGCAACGCCGCCGCTGAGGCCACCAGCCACGCTGGCCCTTGCGCCGCCGACCGCGCTGCCGACTGCAATCTCGTTGTCGCCCCCATTTGCGCTGCCGGCCATGCTGACACTTGCGCTCGCGTGCAGGCCTCCGGCCTGACCGGCGCGCCCCGAGGCTGGGTCTCCGCCGTGCCATGTCCGCGCTGCGCGCGTGTCGCTGGGCAGGAAGCGGGCGTAGAGGTAATCGCCGCCGATAGAACGCATCGGGGCGTAGGCGTAAGAAAAGTCAAGCCCGTGGCGGCGCTGGGGCTTGGGAAACAGCCGCTCGTGGATGCGCTGTGCGTCCGTCAGCTCGCGCTGCAACTCGCTGTAGCCTCGACCAAGGCGGCTGAGCAGGAATTCTCGCGCAAAGCGGTTGTGCTTCCACCACGCGATGGCCAGCCCGGGCAGGAAGGCCGCGGTGCACACGGCGATGAACCCGATGATCGTCAGCCCGCGCATCCACCATTCGAGCCTGCCAAGTATGAGCGTCAGAGCGATGAACGTGCCGATCCCAGCAGCGAAGGGCGCGTAGAACGGCCTGACGCTCTCGCGCGGGGTCCAAGGCAGCAGGATGCAGGCGATCAGGTGCGACAGGAAAAGGCTGTTGAGAACGCTGACCCCAAAGGTGAGCGTCGCCTTGTTGGTCCCCTCACGCATCAGCGCGAACACGAAGCCCACGACCACGCCCGCAAGCAGCGAGATAAGCAGCAGGCGGTAGACGACCTCGAGCATCTGCGCTCGCGTCAGTTGCTTTCGCCCAACGCGCCAGAGCCCCCAGACGTAAGGCAGTGTGCTCACGAGCGTCGCAGTCAACAGCAGCGCGATAAGCCCGCGCCTGACCAGCGGGCCCTCGTCCGGCAGATCCTCGAACGAAAAACCGAATACGGCCAGCGAAAGAACCCCCAGCGCGACCGTCAGCGCGCAGTACCACAGCACCCGCTTGCGCAGGCGGCGCGTCTGCTCCTGCAGATACTCGAAGCCAAAGTCATGCGGGACGCTCTGCGGCACACTGGCTCCTGAACAACCTCGCCGGGACGGTCGGCTCAACTCAGCCGCGGATTATGACGTTCGGTTCGCGCCGGGGACCCACAAGATGTCGCCCGCGCCGTTGTCATTGGCCACCCGGGCGAGCACAAACAGCAGGTCAGACAGGCGGTTGAGATAACGGATCGACTCTGGGTTGGTCCGGGGCTTGTCGTGCTCATGTAGCGTCACGCACAGCCGCTCGGCCCGGCGTGTGACGGTGCGGGCCACGTGCAGCGCACTGGCCAGCGGCGAGCCGCCCGGCAGCACAAAGTTGCTCAGCGGCGCAAGATGTTCGTTGGCCTGGTCGATGGCCTTCTCCAGCCGCTCTGTTTGCCCGGTGGTGACCCGGAGCATCTTGGACTGGTCCTGGTTCTTCTCGATGGGCACGCACAGGTCGGCGCCGACATCAAACAGGTCGTTCTGAATGGAGCGCAGCAAGTCGGCGAGCCTGGCACCGCGCGTGCCCGGGGCCGAGGCTGAAGCGATCGAGAGCGCGACGCCGAGGGCCGCGTTGGCTTCATCAACGGTGCCGTACGTCTCAACGCGGATGTCGTCCTTGCGGACCCGTGAACCGTCGCCCAAACCTGTCGAGCCTGTGTCGCCGGTCTTGGTGTAGATGCGGGTGAGCCTGGCCATGCCGCAGTGTACCAGCAAGTGGCCATCGGGTTGACGGCCCGCGCCCCCAGCCCGGCGTACTCTGGCCGCGTGCAGCCCACCACGGACGCTCACGCCGCCGGAGCCAGCCCCATCGCCCCCGGCCCGCCAGCCGCATCCCCGGGCGTCAGCATCGGGCGGGGTCTGCTGCGACGCTGGCAGCTTCGCGAAACGCCTGAAGCCACTCCGCAATCTCTAAGCGGCCTGCGCCAAGGACTCGTCCCACGCGTTCTGGCAGCCCGCGGGCTCGGTGCTGACCACGCCGCGACCGCGTTCATTGAGGCCAAGCTCACAGGCCTGCACGAGCCGCGCCTCATCCCTGACATGGACCGCGCCGCGCAGCGCCTGCTGGCCGCCCTGCACGCAGGCGACCCGGTGGTCATCTACGGCGACTACGACGTGGACGGTGTGACCAGCACCGCCATCCTCTACCGCATGTTCAAGCTGCTCGCACCCGCCAGCGATGTGCGGACGTACGTGCCCCACAGGCTTGAAGAGGGCTACGGGCTCAACGCCAAAGCGATCGAGACCCTTGCTGGCGAAGGGGCCAGGGTCATTGTCAGCGTTGATTGTGGGATCACCGCCGTGCACCCCGCGCAGGTCGCGCTGCGGCGCGGGCTTGACCTGATCATCACCGACCACCACAACCCACCGGCGACCATGGCCGACTTGCCCGCCGCGTACGCGGTAGTACACCCGCGCAGGCCTGACTCAAGCTACCCCTTTGGCGAATTGTCTGGTGCGGGCGTGGCGTACAAGCTGGCCTGGCGCATGGCGGCAATCGCTGGCGACGGCGAGCGGTCCGCGCCACCCGCGCGAACGCTGCTGGTCGAGCTGCTGGCCTTTGCGGCCCTTGGGGCGATCGCTGACGTTGTGCCGCTGGTGGGAGAGAACCGCGTGATCACCAAGCACGGTCTAAACCGCCTGAAGCACTCGCCGTTTACTGGCGTGCGGGCCCTGGTAGACCGCGCGGGGCTCAGCGGCGAGAAGGTCGGCGAGTGGGACGTGGGCTTCCGCCTTGCGCCCCGGCTCAACGCCTGCGGACGCATGGGGCACGCCCGTGAGGCCGTCGAGCTGTTCATTACCGAGGACGCGGCCCGCGCCGCGATGATTGCCGACGGGCTGGAGATCGCCAACGACCAGCGCCGCGCCGTCGAGCAGCGGATCGTTGAGCAGGCGTCGCAGATGGCCCAGCAGCGCGGGATGACCGCCCCCGGCAAGCACGCGATCGTGCTCGCCGACCCCGCCTGGCACGCCGGCGTAGTGGGCATCTGCTGCTCACGGCTCATGGAACGCTTCGGCCGCCCGACCATCTTGATGCAGATGGAAACCGAGGGCCCGCGCGCGGGCGAGGCGCACGGCAGCGGGCGCGCCATCGAGGGCTACAACCTGCACGCGGCGCTCGCCTCGTGCGAGAACGACCTAGTCAAGTTTGGTGGGCACGACCGGGCCGCGGGCCTGCGCGTGCGCGCCGGGCGACTGGAGGCCTTTACCGAGGCGCTGATCGCTCACGCGACCGCGAACATCCACGCCGATGAGCTGACGCTCTGTGCCACGGCAGACACGACCGCCGCGCCCAGCGACCTGGACCTGCAGGCCGTGCGCAGGCTGCTTGAGCTGCGGCCCTTTGGCCCGGGCAACCCGGGCATCAGGCTGCTCCTGCGGGGCGTGAAGCTTGAGCAAGACCCGCGACGATTTGGCGCGCAGGGCTCGCACCTTGAGCTGCTGGTCGGTGATGGCCAGCGCCGCCTCAAGCTCACCGCCTGGCGCCTTGGTGAGCAGCTCGCGCCCGGCGGCAGCCTTCAGCGCGTGCTGGCCCGCGGGGCCCGCATCGACGCGATCATCGAGCCGAAGATCGACACGTATGGCGGTGAGCACGTCGTCGGTGAGCTGATCGACCTTCGCGCCGCGGAGCCCTGATCGCCCGTGACACGCGCGAATCATGCACGTGCCACGCTCAAGCATCGGCGCGCTCATGCACCGGGCGCCGTCTGCACGCGGCCCTTCCACGCGCGCCGGCCGGTGATGTGCAGCCACCAGCTGTGCCACTGGATCGTCGTCATCATCAGCACACCCAGCGGGTGCAGCGCCACGCCCAGCAATGACTGTGCAAAGCGGGCGGCGAGCAGCGCCCGCTGAACAAGGTGCATCAGCACGCACAGCACGGCCAGAGCGCTCGCCAGCACGGGCAGGCCCTCGATCCCTCGCAGCAGCGCGATGGCCAGCCACCCAAGCACACACCATGGCAGCACGTGCGCAAGCAGGTGCACCAGCGTGACAAATACCAGCAGCCCGATGGATCCGAGGCCCTCGAAGGCGTTCTTGGTGAACCCCCGCCAAACCTGCATGAGCCCGCGGTACATGCGGACCTCGCACAGGCGGGTGCCGTCGAAGAGATCGGTCTTGAAGCCCGCTCGCCGCACCGCGCGCGGCATCATTACCCCGTCGTGCATAGACGCCTTGAACGCACCGTGCCCGCCCGAAGCCCCGTACGCATCGGCCCGGCACAAGATGAACTGCCCGCACGCGGCACTCGCCGCCGGGTCCATCGTGCCACGCATCCGTGGCATGGGCAGGTAGCTGAACAAGATGAAGTGGATCATCGGCACCGCCAGCACCTCGGCGAGCGTGCCGGTGATCTGCCTGGGGAAGGTGCTGAGCATCGCGGTATCAAGCGCCCTTGCGCTGCCGAGGGTCAGCTCGACGCACGATGGCTCAAACCGCACGTCAGCGTCGGTGAACAGCAGCCACCGCCCCTTGGCGGCCCGACCCATGTTGTCGCATCCCCACTGCTTGCCGTTCCAGCCCGTGGGTAGCGGGACCGTCGGGACCACGCGCACACGCGCGTCCTCCTTTGCCAGCCGCTCCAGGATCGTGCCCGTCGCGTCGGTTGATTGGTCGTTGTACGCGAGCACCTCAAGCCGCGCGTGCGTCTGCGCAAGCAAAGACCGCACGCAAGGCTCGATGTTCGCCTCTTCGTTGCGGGCTGGGATGCAGACGCTGACCAGCTCTGTCTCGCCCGCGGCCGCGCCGTCACCGGCGGGCGAGGCCCCGGCACGAGCGCCGATGCGAAAGGGCGGCTGATAGCACCGCAAGTTGACCACGGTCATCAGCAGACCGACGAATGAGAAGAACACGGCGCCAATCAGGGCCCAGTCCAAGATCGTCATTGCGTGGTTCCGTCGGTGGTTGCTGGTCTCGCCGGTGGCCTGTCCCGGTTGGTGGGGTCGATTCTACCGCTGCCGCCGCGGAGCCTCAGCCACCAGTCCCATACGCGGCTGTTGTTGGCGTTCCGCGCCCCTTTCCCGCCCACACAGCGCAGTGCCGCGGGGTCCCGCGCCACCACCAGCGCCGCGAGCGCCGCCGCGTTCGCATGCATGACGGCCGTCATGGCGCGGTTCCACGCTCCTGTCGTCGGGCGCACGCCAGCCTCGTCGGTCGGGGCCGAAATTCGAGCAGCGCGCAGCAGCAGCTCGGGCTTGCGATCAAGCCAGAAGGCGTACTCCATCGCGACAGAGAGCACCAGAAGCCCGCCGTGCGGTTCCCCAGCAGCCGCGGCCGCAGTGTCGAGCGGCAACGCGCGGGCCGCGATCGCCGCCGCGCCTGGGCGGAGCCTGATCGGTGTGCGAACATCCGCGAACGTGCCCTGTGGGGTCAGCCAGAGCGTGGTCTTGGGGTGCTGGATGAAGCGCTCGCTAACGTGGGCTGTCATCGCGTCGATTGCGCCGGGCGCATCGGGCTCGATCCCAAAGACGCCCAGCCGCTTAAAGAACCCGAACTTTGCGAGCTGCGTGGCCTCCATCGGCCCGATGGCGCGCCGAGTGGGCTCAAACCGCCCGTGAATCCAGAGACCCACCAGCGGGTCCCACCACGACTGGTGGTTCATCAGCACGATCGCCGGCCCCACGTGCCGCCCCAGCTCATCAAGAAGCTCCGCCCCTTGCTCAGCCAGGCGGACGGAGTGCCACGACCGCGCCACCAGCCCGCGCAGGTACCAGCGATCAAACCCGCCCGCAAAACGCGGGCTGAACCGCTCAGGCACGATCAGCGGTGCCACGTCTATCGCGCTCCCACGGCCTCAGGGGCCGCCGAGGCGTCCAGCTCACCACCAACCAGGCTCGGGCCCAGACGCGTCTCGATTGTGGCCTCGCCGGGCTTGCGGGCATCAAGGTCTTGCCTGAGGCAATTGGCCGCCGTCACGCCGCTCATCAGCACCATCGGCACACCGGGCCCGGGGTTGACGCTGCCGCCGGTGAGGTACAGGTTGTCCAGCACCTGCGAGCGATTGCGGGGCTTGAACCCGCCCATGAGGCGCCCGTGGCTGGCCAGCCCGTAGATCGCCCCGCCTTCGGCGTTGTACATCTGGTCGATCAGCCCGGGGTGCAGGAACTTCTCTACCGCGATCTGCTGCTCGATGTCCGGCATCCCGGTAGCGCGCAAACGTTCGATGATCACCGGGCGATACTGCTCAAGCATCCCGCCGGGCCCCTCCCAGCGCTGGCCCTCACGCCGGTATGGCGTGTGCACCAAGATGTACAGCGACTCACACCCCGCGGGGGCCTGGGTCGCGTCAGTCCGGCTCGGTGCCGCGACGTAGAGCGAAGGGTCACGCGCCGGCACGCCGCGCGTGTAGATGTCAGCAAACTCCTCAACCGAGTTAGAGCTGAACATGAAGTTGTGGTGGGCCAGGTGCTCATACTGGCGCTTCAGGCCCAGATAGAGCACCACGCCGCTGCACGCGGGGGTATAACTCTTTGCGATGCCAGCCTGCCGCTTGCGCCCACCGGGCGTCGCGATCAGGTCGCGCAGCGTCCGCTGCACGTCGCAGTTAGAGACCACCGCGTCGGCGTCAATCGTCGTGCCGTCATCGAGCGTCACGCCGGTGGCCCGCGCGCCGGTGCTGTTGATCTTCGTCACACCCTTGCCCGTGCGGACCTCAACGCCCAACTCGCCAGCGAGCCGCGCGAGCGCCTGGGCCACGCAGCGCGTGCCGCCGGCGGTCCCGTCGGGGGACATCGAGTACCAGCACCCGTGATCGGTCTGGGCGGCGGCGATCAGGCTCAAGATCGCCGGGGCCATAAACGGCGACGACCCTACATACTGCAAGAAGTGCTCAACCAACTGGCGGACGTGCGGCTCATCGATCATCTGATGGACCGTGCCCGCGACGGTCTTGTGCATCTTCATCGCCAGCACATCGCCGAGCACCTTGGTATCGCCGGGCGGTGTGCCGCGCATCATGTCCACGGGCGAGCCGACGTCCTTGTAGTAGAAGACCTTGTTAGACAGGCTCATCATCCGGCGCGCAAAGGCGATAAATCGCGTGTACTGCACGCCGGCGCTGGTGCCGGGGAACTGCGCGTCCAGCTCCTGCGCGAACGTCTCTGGGCGCTGGCGCAGGTTGATCACCGTGCCGTCGGTGTAGAAGCACCGCCACTGCGGGTCCAGGCTGATCAGCTTGATGTAGTCGGCGGGGTTGCGCCCCGTGCGCTGGATGATCCCGGTGAGCACCTGCGGGATCGTCAGGATCGTCGGACCCATATCGAAGCTGAAGCCGCCCTCGCGCAGCACGTTCATCTTCCCGCCCATGTGCGAGTTCTTCTCAACCACCGTGACCCGCAGCCCGGCGGCGGCAAGCTCCACCGCGGCCGCGAGCCCCGCCAGCCCGGCCCCGACAACAACGACACGCTGGGTCTTCAGCATGCCCCAAGCGTAGATCGCGCACCGTGCGCTGTCGCTGGTTCGGCGCACCGGTGCGCCTAAACTGTCGCAACGCGCACAGATGAGTCTCTCCACCGCCCAGCACGCTCGCCGTCCTCGCCACTTAGCCGCGCAACCGCAGCCATGGCGATCGGTCAGCCCGGCCCAGAACAGCCCGGCCCAGAACAGCCAGGCCAGATCACGCTGCCCGCGCCCGCTCTCGCCTTGGCTCAGCGGGCTCTCGCTGCTGCTCGTGGTCACCCTCGCGGTCTCTGCCGGCGCACCTCTGGCACCGCTGATGAGCCAGCTCAGCACCGGTCCGCGCGTCTCGCTCGCTGATCAGCAGCTACTGACGGTCCTGACACTACGAACCGTCCGCCGCGCGCAGCGCCAAGCCGAGCGTCCGCTGCCGCCATCGCTCGCGTCAGCCCGGAGCCTTGTTCGCTTCGCTTCCGACACCGCGTTCGCGCCCAAACGTGCCGCGCCGAACCAAGTTGTCAGTCATCTGCTGGCAGGCCGACTCCTGTTAGCTCACCTTGCACTGCCCCCGCCCGCGCTGGCGTGATCACACGCTCGCGCCGCCGCCTTATGGCGCCATCTCCACGATGATGGCGCACGGCGGTGGTGCCCCTTCCGACCACGCGCGATCCAAACAATCTTCTTCGAGCATCACCGCCTTCGGCGGCTCGGCGCACACGTTGTGCCGGGCCCGGGCGGGAAACGGACAATCCCTATGGCCTCCAACGACATCCCCCTGATCGGCCCGATCATCAACCGCATCATCGGCACGCGCAACGAGCGGTTCGTCAAGCGCTACCTGCAAAAGGTCTTGCAGGTCAACGCCATGGAGCCGCAGATCCGCCTGATGACCGACGCGCAGCTCCGCGTAAAGATTGACGACTTCCGTGCCCGGGCCGACAAGGGCGAGGGCGAAGAAGATCTGATCCCCGACGTCTTCGCGATGGCGCGCGAGGCGATGGACCGGGCCGTGGGCATCCGCAACGTGCTCGACCCCGCGCGGAACTTTGACCCCTCGGCACTCCCGCCCGACATGCAGCGCCTGTACGAAGATCTTAAAGAGAAGGCCGCCGCAATCGCCCCGCTTGTCCCGCAGACCTTCGACGCCCGCAAGGCCGGCTCGGTGCCCCCAGGCGCGGTGACCGACGAGGCCGGCGAGTACAGCGGGTGCGCTGAGGTCGTACCCGGCTGGTCCCGCGTTGAGATCCCGCCCGCGTTCTACGAGGCTGTCCGCGCGCTGTTCCCCGAGAGCCGCCCGCCGTTTAGAGCCCGCCCCTTCGATGTGCAGCTCATCGGCGCCATCGTGCTGGCCCAGGGCAAGATCGCCGAGATGAAAACCGGCGAGGGCAAGACCATCGTCGGCCCGCTGGCGACGTATCTGGCCAGCGTCATGCGTCGCAAGGTCCATGTCGTCACCGTCAACGACTACCTCGTCCAGCGCGACCGCGACTGGACCTTCCCGTTCTTCCACGCTCTGGGCCTGACCGTCGGCGCCATCCACCCGCTGCACAGCCAGGGTGAGGACGTCAAACGCCTGATGTACCGCTGCGACGTGGTCTACGGCACCACCGCCGAGTTCGGCTTCGACTATCTGCGCGACAATATGAAGATGTCCGTAGACCAGCAGGTCCAGAAGCGCCGCGACTTCGCCGTCGTTGACGAGGTTGACAGCATCCTCATCGACGAGGCCCGCACGCCGCTGATCATCAGCGGGCCCGCCCACCAGGATCGCCCGCGCTATGAGCTGGCCGACAAGATCGCACGGCACCTTGTCGATAAGCAAGGCCCGTGGCAGGCCGCCAACGAGGTCGTCGAAGCCTGCAAGATGAAGATTAAGGGCCTTGAGGGCGACGTGCGGACCACCGCCGACCGCGCAAGCGTCCCGCAGCTTGCCGAGAAGCTCCGCCAGTTCAAGGCCGAGCTGCCGACGCTTGAAGCCGCCAAGCGCAAGCACACGCAGTTCTACGAGCTTCAGCTAGACCGCAAGACCTGCCACCTGTCGCACGACGGGATCAGCGAGGCCCAGCGCATCGCCGGCGTCGGGTCGTTCTACGTTGGCCAGAACATCGACCTGCCCCACCTGCTTGAGCAGAGCCTGCGGGGCCACGTGGTGTACTTGCGCGACCGTGACTACATCGTCATGCCCCTGCCCGACCAGGAGACGGGCGAGACCATGCCCACGGTGGTGATCGTGGACGTGAACACCGGGCGGCCCATGGTTGGGCGTCAGTGGTCCGACGGGCTGCACCAGGCCGTCGAGGCCAAGGAGCAGGTGCCAATCAAACGCGAGACTCAGACCGTCGCGAGCATCACGATCCAGAACTTCTTCAAGATGTACAAGCGCCTGGCGGGCATGACCGGCACCGCCGACACCGAAGCGCAAGAGTTCAGTGACATCTACAAGCTCGACGTGGTGGCCATCCCCACCAACCGGCTCGTCGTGCGTCAAGACCAGCCCGACCTGGTCTTGCTGCGGGCCAAGGACAAGCAGAGCTTCATCGTCGAAGAGATCAAGCAGTTCCACGATGTGGGGCGCCCGGTGCTGGTGGGCACAACCAACGTAGAGAAGAGCGAGAGCCTGAGCCAGGAGCTCTCCCGCCGCTTCCAGATCAAGCACGAAGTCCTCAACGCCAAGCCCGAGAAGATCGCCCGCGAGGCCGAGATCGTCGAGGCCGCCGGCCAGCTCGGCAGCGTCATGATCGCCACCAACATGGCCGGCCGCGGGACCGACATCAAGCTCGGCAAGCTCTCGCGCCAGCAGCTGCTTGACCACTGGCTCCGCCGCGGCATCGTCTCGCGCGACGTGACCCCCGAAAGCTCCGAGCAGCAGCTGCGCGAGAGCGTGTTCCGCAAGGTCGCAGTTGGCGTGCTCGAAGTGCCAAAGAAGGACGTAGACGCGATGGACGCAAGCGCCCTGGAGCTGGCCCTGCTGCGCCACTGGGCGACCCGCTACACCCTCATCAGCGAGGGCAAGATCAAGAGCATGAGCGCCGAGCGCCTCCGCGACGAGCTGGACGCCACCGGCAAGATCCTGCTGCACCGCATCGCCTGGTTTGACTCGATGGGGGCCATGGGCGGGCTGCACGTCATGGGCACCGAACGCCACGAGAGTCGCCGCATCGATAACCAGCTCCGCGGCCGCTCAGGCCGGCAGGGTGACCACGGCTCAAGCCGCTTCTTCATCAGTCTCGAAGACGAACTTATGAAGAACTTCGGCGGCGAAACGACCCAGAAGTACCTGGCCATGTTCGGCCTGCGCGAGGGCGTCCCGCTCGAGAGCCCTTTCCTCTCCAAACGCCTCGAGAGGGCGCAGCGCAAGGTCGAAGAACGCAACTTCCAGTGGCGCAAGAACATCCTCGAATATGACGAGGTCATGGAGCACCAGCGCCGCCGGTTCTATGGCACCCGCCAGCGCGTGCTCGAAGGCCGCGACCTCCGCGGGCTGATCTTTGACTACATCCGCGGCGCAACCACCGACGCGGTCGGCAGCTTCCTGCACGCCGACTACTCAGCCGTCTGCGTCAGCGAGTACGTGCATCAAAAGCTCGGCGTCATCGTGCCCCCCGCGCGCCTGCGGCGCATGGAGCCTGAGGACCTTGTCCGCCGCGTGCGCGACGAGGCCCTCGCCGATACCCGCAACCTCATCAGCGTCACCCTGGGTGAATACTGGCCCGAGCGCATCGAACGCTCCAACCTTGCCGGCGAGGTTACTGACGTTGAGGTTGAGTTTGACGTTCAGGGCCTCACGCGCTGGGGTCACGAGCGCTTCGGCGTCGAGTTCAGCCCGCAAGACCTGGCGGTCCCCGACGACGCGACCCGCGCGACCGTCGAGGCACGCCTTGAGCACGCCGCCGAAGCACGCATCGCCCAGACCGAGCTGCCCGGGATCGTCACCCTCCTCGACAAGGCCTACCCCGTTGATGAGATGCGCAAGTGGGTCGCCGGGAAGTTTGACCTGGAGGTCACTACCGAGCAGATCGCCAAGGCCCGCTCCGAGGGCGGGACCGCGGCGGTCACCAAGCTCGTAGTTGACCTGGCCCAGGAGGCTTACAACAAGCGTGAGCTGGGCTACCCCGTGCGCTTCCGCATGGCCATGACCCAGCAGATGGTCCGCGGGAACCCCAAGGCCGCGCTCGAAGAGCTCGTCCGCTGGGCCAACCTCCGCTACGGCCTGGGCTGGACGCCCGAGACGCTGATGAAGAAGCTCCCGCCGCAGGTCGAGGCTGAGCTGGCCGAAGCCCAGAAGCGGTTCATCACCTCCGGCACGCTCGATAAGGCCATCAACCAGGCGCTCGCGACCAAGACCGACGACGCGCTGGACTCCTGGTGGCTAGGCCGCTTCAACGAGCCGCTCCCGCCGGGCCTGCGTCGCGTTCCCGCTGACGAGCGCGAGGACCAGATCCGCGCGCGGGTCGAGAGCCAACTGCGTTTCGAGATGATCGGCTTCGAGCGGGCCGTTCTGCTGCAGGTGCTCGACAACATCTGGCGCGAGCACCTTTACCGCATGGACCAGCTCAAAGACTCGATCAGCTACCGCAGCTTCAGCCAGCAGGACCCACGCATTGAGTACAAGCGCGAGGGCTCGCGCATGTTCTCCGAGACGCTCGACAACATCCGCGAGCGCGTGACCGACCTGATCCTCCGCGTCGAGCTGATGCCGCAGATTGGCCCGCCTTCCATGAATGGCGGCATGGGCGGCGGCATGGGCGGCGGCATGGGTGGCGGCATGGCCGCACTCCCACCCGGTGCCATGCCGCAAGGCGCACTCCCACCCGGCGCACGCAACCCCGCCAACGGCCGCGGCGGGAACTTCGGGTCATCCATCGCCGGGCCGGGGCTCACATAACCGCAGCCCTCCATCCACGAGTCACACCACCCTCACACCCGTGAGGTTCATCCGCGGCTTCGGGGGCGAGAGCCTCGGCCGCTGCGCCTCCAGCGTCTGCACCAGCACCTCGCTCACCGCGAGGTTCCGGTGCCACTTGCGGTCCGCCGGGATCACGTGCCACGGCGCGTGCGGTGTGCTCGTTGCGCCCAAGGCCGCCTCGTAGGCCCGCATGTACAAGCCCCACTGCTTGCGCGCGTCCAGATCACCGGCCTGAAACTTCCAGTTCTTGAGCGGGTCCTTCAGACGCCCTTCCAGCCGCCGCTTCTGCTCCGCCTTGCTGATGTACAGCATGCACTTGACCACGATTGTGCCGTTCTCGGTCAGCATGCGCTCAAAGTCGTTGATCTGCCGGTACCGCTGCCGGGCCGTCGCGGCGTTGATGACCTTATTGACCAGCACGGTCAGCACGTCCTCGTAATGGCTGCGGTTGAAGACCCCAATCTCGCCCCGCGCCGGCGACCGAGCGTGCACGCGCCACAGATAGTCGTGGTCCAACTCTTCGCTTGAGGGCCTGCCGAACCCGTAGACCTTCACGCCCATCGGGTTCAGCCCGCTGAGCACATGCTTGACGGTCCCGTCCTTGCCCGAGGTGTCCATCCCCTGCAGCACCAGCAGCACCGACCGCTGGTTCTCCGCGTACAACATCTCCTGCAGCTCCGCCAGGCGCTTGACATTCGCCGCAAGCCCACCCTTGGCCTGCTCGAACCCTGCAAAGCCGCCGTTGGCCCCCGGATCCCACCTGCTCAACTTGCAAACCTTGCCCGGCATCACGCGTAAGAGCTTGGCGGTGTCCATGCCGAACAGCATACCCGCCGGCCTCACAGCCGACCCCCGGCGCAACACGCCACCGCAACCGACAAGCTCGCCCTGACCCGCGCATCACCTTGCCGCAACGTCTTGACTAAGCACCAAACCCTGCAACGATGCGGGGACCCGACCGAGACTCTTCGGCGTGTCACCAGGCGGACCAGGCCGCGGCAACTTGCCGCTAAACTCGGCCCGTTTCGGTTCCCGTTGCACACGCGTCTCAACAACCACTCGCGGCCAACTCCGGAGCCCTTAGCATGACCCAGAGCAAGTCACGTCTTGACGCAGTTACCGCCGCCACCATGTGGCGCGAGGCCAGCGTCAACGGCCACCACCACAAGCCCCGCGCCGGCACCGCCGCCCCCGTCACCAACCAGCCCCGCATCGAGGACCTCTTCGGCGAGGACGTCTTTAGCGAACGCGTCATGCGCGAACGCCTCCCCAAAGAGACCTTCCGCGCCGTGATGCGCACCATCAAGCACGGCGACCGCCTCCCAGAGGAAGTCGCCGACGTCGTCGCCAGCACCATGAAGGACTGGGCTATCGAGCGCGGCGCCACCCACTACACCCACTGGTTTCAGCCCCTCACGGGCCTGACGGCCGAGAAGCACGACGCGTTTGTCAGCCCCGACGGCACCGGCGGCGCGATCTCTCAGTTCGCCGGCTCCGCCCTTGTCCAAGGTGAGCCCGACGCCTCCAGCTTCCCCTCCGGCGGCTTACGCGCCACCTTCGAGGCCCGCGGCTACACCGCCTGGGACCCCACCAGCCCCGTCTTCCTTAACCGCAGCGGTGACACCGTCACCCTCTGCATCCCCACCGCCTTCGTCTCTTGGACGGGCGTCGCCCTCGACAAAAAGACGCCCCTGCTCCGATCTATGGAGGCCCTAAGCGGTCAGGCCATGCGCGTCCTTCGCATCTTCGGCACCGACAAGGGCGTCAGCCGCATCATCACCACCCTCGGCCCCGAGCAGGAGTACTTCCTGATCGACCGCAACCTCTACTTTGCCCGCCAGGACCTGCTGGCCTGCGATCGCACGCTCTTTGGCGCACGCCCGCCCAAGGGCCAGCAGCTTGAGGACCACTACTTCGGCGCGATCCCCGCCCGCGTGCTGGCCTACATGGCCGAGTGCGAGCGCGAGCTCTACCGCCTGGGCGTGCCCATCAAGACCCGCCACAACGAGGTCGCGCCTGCGCAGTACGAGATCGCCCCGATATTCGAGACCGCCAACGTCGCTTGCGACCACCAGATGCTCGTGATGGAGGCCCTCAAGCGCGTCGCGCCACGCTACGGCCTGCAGTGCATCCTGCACGAGAAGCCCTTCGCTGGCATCAACGGCTCGGGCAAGCACAACAACTGGTCAATGAGCACCGACACGGGCCTGAACCTTCTAGACCCTAAGACCGAGACCCACAACAACCTGCAGTTCATGGTCTTCCTCTGCGCCGTCATCCGCGCCGTGGACGTCTACGCCGACGTGCTCCGCGCCAGCATCGCCAGCGCCAGCAACGACCACCGCCTGGGCGCCAACGAAGCGCCCCCCGCCATCATGTCCATCTTCCTTGGTGACATGCTCACCGACATCGTCGACCAGATCGAGACCGGCCAGACCACCCGCACCCTCAAGGGCGGGAAGCTTGAGCTGGGCGCTCGCACACTCCCTGAACTCCCGCGTGATACCGGCGACCGCAACCGCACCAGCCCCTTCGCCTACACCGGCAACCGGTTTGAGTTCCGGGCCGTTGGCTCTAGCCAGAGCTCCGCCTGGCCCAACACCGTCCTGAACACCATGGTCGCCGAGAGCCTTGACTTCATCGCCAGCGCCCTGGAGAAGAGCCTCGGCAAGACGCCCAGCCCCGTCAAGCTCAACGCTGAGATCAAGGCCCTGCTCAAAAAGATCGTCAAGCAACACAAGCGCGTCATCTTCAACGGCGACGGCTACAGCGCGGCATGGCACAACGAGGCCGAGAAGGACCGCGGCCTGCCGCACCTGCGCGACAGCGTCGACGCGCTGCCCATCTTCAAGGGCAAGAAGGCCGCCGACCTTTTCGCCAAGTACAAGGTCCTCAAGCGTGAGGAGACCGAGAGCCGCGCTGTCATCTTCATCGAGAAGTACTGCAAGCAAGTCACCATCGAGGCTGACACCATGCTGGGCATGGCCCGGACCCAGTACCTCCCCGCCGCACTCGCCCATCAGACCCGCCTGGCCAACGCCGTCGCCAGCACCGAGGCCGCCGGCGTTGATGTTGACGCCCAGCGCAACTTCCTTGAGACGTTCGTCGGCAAGGTCAGCGCGATGAACGAGGCCATCGGCACCCTCGCCGCCGCCAGCGACCATCACGACGATGACCCCTTTCAGCACGCCAAGCACATCAAGGCCCACGTGAAACCCGCGATGGCCGAGCTCCGGAAGATCGTTGATGACCTTGAGAGCATCGTTGCCGACGAGCTCTGGCCCGTGCCCACCTACCGCGACCTGCTTTTCATCAAGTAACGGGCGATCCAATGCACCTCCAGCCCCCCACCGCCGCCGGCCCTGGCCCAGCCCAACCGCTGGCCTGCGCCGGCGGTGGTGCCGTGGGCCGGGGGCAGGCACTCCGCACTGGCCTGCTAACACTCGGGCTCATCTTCGCGATTAATCAGCTCGGCTGCGCCAGCGGGCCGACCATCGGCCCCCAGCACTCCGCCGGCACCCTGCGCATCCTTGATGCCGCCACCGGCCGCCCGATCCCCGGGGCCCTGCTCCGGGTCGTCGCCTCAGACCCCACCCATCCACTGCGTGTTCGCGACATCCTCCGCACCCCCGAGGCCCAAGTCCTGACCTTTCCGGCGGGCCCGGACGGCGTGCTCGCTCTCCCGAGCGGCCTGTTTGATGAAGACGGCCGCGTCACACTCCAGCTGCTCGCCCCGGGCTACATCCCCCGCCAGCTCGACCCTGAGGCCCTCGCCGCGAGCACGGAACAACTTGATTTTCGCCTCAAACCGACCTATTCTGTCCCGAACAGCCCTTAAGGGTGCCGGGTTGACCTATCCACAGCGTAACCACCCACTTGTGGGCATTCTGATTTCAGAAAGTTGTGAAGACTTGCAGAGTCGCTGAAGATCTGTATGCTTCTCGGATCCTGCCACCCAGGATTTTGTTCGCCAAGCTGGTGAGACCCTGCATCTTGCTGTAGACTCGACACGTATAAAGCCGGTCTTCCGGCGGAGGCTGACCGCGGTCTGCGGCCAAGCCGATGCTGTGCCGAGTGGGGTCATTCAAGCTCGCTTGCGCAAGGAGGTTGTCATGAAGAATGGTCTGGATATGAAGCTGCGGATTGCTGTACTTTGTGCGGCATCGGGTCTGGCCAGCGTTGCGTTCGCGCAACCTGCCAACGACAACCTCTCGGGCGCGATCGGTTTGGCGTTCCCCATTACTGGGGCGACGGGCACAACCATCGATGCGACCAACCAGGGCAACACCCCCGGCGCGTGCGGCAACTCCGCCACGTCGGCCGACGCCTGGTACACCGTCACGACGCCTACGGCGCAGGCCGTGCTCGTCTCTACCTGCGGTGATACCCCCATCGACACTGTCGTCCAGATCTTCAACGTTGGTCCTGGCAACACGCTGGGCACGCTGGTTGGCTGCGACGATGACGCCTGCCAGAACCGCCGCTCGCGCGTGCAGTTCAACGCGGTCGCCGGGGCGAGCTACTTCGTTCGCGTCGCGACCAAGCTGGGCACCACCGGCACGTTCCAGCTCAACGTCACCCCGAGCACCACGCCCAATCCGGTCGACGTGATCCAGACCGTCGGGCCCGATGTGACCATCGGCAACCTGTCCGATGTGTACTACTGGGGCGTCTCGGGCACGACCAAAGCCTTCAGCGTCGGTACTGACTCGTGGAACATCGGTGATCGCCAGGCCGACTGGTTCGACTACGCGAACAACCTGACGATCAACGGGCAGACCGTCGCGAAGGCCTCCAATGAGCACCCGGTCATCGGCCAGCAGATGTACCGCCTGAAGGACGGCCGTTTCGAGCAGCTCGGCATCTCGTGGCTCAAGCACGGCTTCGTGTCGCTGAACTCCAACGCGTTCAGCAATGGGATGGCCATTCCCAGCTTCGCCAGCCGCAGCCGCGTGGTGCCGACGGCTTTTCCCGCTGCACCAGGTGGGCAGAACCCCAGCACCGGCGACTGGCTCGGCATCAATGCCTCTGATCTCTACAGCGGCAGCCTCAACGGCACTCAGGGTGCCGGGCCCCGCTTTGACGTCAACCCCCTCAACGGCCGCTACACCCATCCCTTCACTGCGCTCGCGGGCACCGTCGCGGCAACCATTGGTCGCCGCCTGCAGGTCCCCGTCGCTGATCTTGGCGACACCTCGGCCCGCTACTTTGTCGACGCCGTGTACATTACCAGCGACGACATGCCCTGGGGCAACGGTCGCAACAACTACGCCGCCCGTGAGCTCAACGCCAGCACCACCAACGCCACGGTGATTGGTCAAAACGCCGTCACCTTCGCCGGCGGCACCGCTCGCCGCGTGACCGCCCTTGAGCTGTGGCCCGAGATCGATCGCTCGGTTCGCTTGGCCAACGTTGACGTGATGGAGCAGGCCGTGCAGGTCCGTGACTACACCACCAACCCCTTCACGCTCCGCAGCAAGGACCTCTTCGGCCGCTTCCAGGTCGCCAGCAAGGTGACCGACAACGGCAACGGGACTTGGACCTACGAGTATGCCGCGATGAACCTCAACTCGCACCGCTCCAGCGACGGGTTCTCCGTCCGCCTGCCAGCGAACGCGATTGTCACCAACGGCGCGTTCCGCTCTGTGCCCTACCACTCCTCCGAGCGCATCGATAACAGCCCCTACATGGTCACGAGCACCGACGGCCGCGTCGGCTTCGCCACCAACATGTCCTACTCGCTGACGCAGGCCTTCGCGGGCGTCGGCACGGTCAACATGGACCCCAACACCCTGCGCTGGGGTGCGTTGCAGAACTACCGCTTCGTTGCCAACGTGCCCCCGGTGGTTGGTACTGCCAAGCTTGACCTCTGGCGCGGCGCTCCGGACGCCACGGGCTACCAGAGCGGCGTGGTCGCCGTCAACCAGATCCTCGTGCCCAGCGCCTGCACGGCCGACATCGCTGGCCCGGGCCCCTCCACCACGCCCGACGGCGAGCTGACGGCCGACGACGTCATCTACTTCCTCAACAACTTCACCGCCAACAACCTGACCGTTGCTGACGTCTCAGGCCCGGGCCTTTCGCCCGACGCCGACAACGAGCTGACGGCGGACGACATCATCCGCTTCATCAACAGCTTCATCAGCAACTGCGCCTCGTAAGCAGGCCGCTGACTGCTTGAAGTGATCGAGCACCCCACGAGGCCCGGTCCTGCCCCCTTCGGGCAGGCCGGGCTTTTTTCATTCTCTGGGAAGGGGGGGGTGCATTACTGGCTGGTCGGGCTCACCGCTACGCTAAACTTTCCCCGATCGGTACGCCATGGGGCCCCGTAGCTCAGCGGTCAGAGCAGGCGACTCATAATCGCTCGGTCCTGGGTTCGAATCCCAGCGGGGCCACTTCTGCTTCGATGCACGCGGGGTTGCCACGTTCCGGGTGCACTAAGGCCTTCACGCGGCAATCAGGGGAGTTCCGCCCCGCGGGCCTTGCGTCGATGGCATTGTGGCAGTAAGCTACGTGGGGCCGCGTTCAGGATCCGCCGAGGCCCAATGTAGCTGGCCGCTTTCTCGAATCAATTAAATCAAAAGACGGTTTCAGGAGCTCGCGCATGATCTCTGTCCGCGCCACGACCTCTGTCGCCACCATGCTGCTGGCGGCGGGTTCCGCCGTCGCGCAGCCCGCCAATGACAGCCGGGCCAACGCCACGGTGATTGCCTTCCCGAGCGTTGGTGTCGCCGGCTCGACGAACACCGCGACACCCGACGGCCCGAGCACCGCGTGCAATAACATCGGCTTGGGCTACGACGTGTGGTACCGGTTCACGACCCCGACAGTCAGTGGCGTAACGATCGACACCTGCATCGGGACCGATTACGACAGCTTGGTCCAGGTCTACTTGGTCGGCGCGGGCAACACGCTGGGTTCCCAGGTGGCCTGTGACGACGACGCCTGCGGCTCCCTCAGGAGCCAATTGACGTTCGCCTCCGTCGCCGGACAGTCTTATTACGTGCGTGTGACGGGGTACAGCAGCCTGCGCGGCAACTTCACGGTCCGGGCCTTCGAAACCGCCACGCCCCCGCCGCCGCCGCCGCCCGAGGTCACGCAAAGCTTCGGTCCCGATGTCACCATCGGGAACCTCTCGGACGTCAGCTCGTACGGCAGCTCGACGGTCAACGGGGTCAACGTCTCGGCGTTTGCCGTTGGCACCGATTCTTGGAACATCGGCGACCGCCCGGCGCTGTGGTATCAGAACGACGCGCGCCACCCGGTGATCGGCCAGCAGATGTACCGCCTCTCCAACGGGCGCTTTGAGCAGCTGGGCCTCTCTTGGGTCAAGCACGGCTTCAGCGCCACGAATTCTCAGAGCTTCCAGAGTGGGATGGCCTACCCCAGCAACACCGATCGCCGCTGCGTCCCCGCCCCGGCGGGCTCGGTCGAGTTGGGCATCAACTGCTCTGACCTTTACGGCGCAGGGCTGAACGGCAGCCGAAGCTGGCTGGGCCCGCGTTACGACATCAACCCGATCAACGGCAACTTCACCTTCCCGTGGAGCACGCTGGTCAACGGGTACACGCCCCCGGGCAGTGATGTGGTTTCGCGTCGGCTTCAGGTCAAGACCAGCGATCTGGTGTACTCGGGCGGCAACCGATACTTCGTCGACTCGGTATATGTGACTCCGGACGACGCCAAGTGGAACAACGGACGCAACAACTACTCGGCCCGCGAGCTAGTTAGCACGGGCCCCGTAACCAGTGCCTGGGCGTTCGCGGGCAGCACCGTGCGACGCAAGACGGGCCTTGAGCTGTGGCCGACCATCGACGCGACTGTCACGCTGGTACCGGTGGACTTCCACGAGACGACGGTGACGGTCAACGACGCGCTGGCGGTGCCGCCGGTGAACATCGCGCGGAATCTGACGGGCCAGTTCCAGGTCGCGTCGAAGGCGACGGACCTTGGCAACGGGAGCTGGAGCTATGAGTACGCGGTGCTGAACGTCAACTCGCACCGCGGGATGTCGGGCTTCTACCTGCGGGCGCCGCAGGCCACGCAGGTCAGCGGGCGCGGGCTCAGCGCTCCGTTTTACCACAGCGGTGACCGCGTGGACAACACCCCCTGGCTCAATGATGACGCTGCGGGCCTGATGGGCTGGCGCACCAACATGGTGTTCCCGGCGACTGTGACGATGCCGGGCACAGCCATTAACTTCACCGGCGTGCAACCAAACTACCTCTACTGGGGCGCGATGAAGAACTACCGGTTCATCAGCACGCGTCCGCCCGTGACGGGCTACGCCCGCTTGCGACTGGGGCGTGGGCCCGCCGACGCAACGGGCTTTCAGGGCTCGCTGCTGGTGGCCAGCGGCATCACCGTCCCGCGCGCGTGCCTGGCAGACATCGCCGGGCCCGGGCCGCTGGCAGGGGCGGATGGCGAGCTGACCGCCGACGACATCATCACCTTCATCAACGCCTTCAGCGCTGGCAACCTGCTGGTGGCTGACGTCGCTGGCCCCGGCCAGATGCAAATTCCTGACAACGAGCTGACCGCTGACGACGTGATCGTCTTCATCAACAGCTTCTCGTCGGCTGGCTGCCTCTAAACCTGTTAGACCTCTGGCCCCCCGGGCCCGAGATCATCAGAGTTGCACTTTACGGCCCTGGGCACACGCTGCCTGGGGCCGTTTTCATTGCAGCCGCCCGCCCACAGTGTCCTTCCATCGCGCCGACTGTGCGAGCGACGCCGACTGTGCCGTTTGGGCAAGCGCGGCGAACCAGCCAAAGTGGGCGGCTTGGTTGCGAGCGGTCGGCGGCAATCGCAAACTCTCTTCGCGGCACGCCCATCGTGGGCGGGGGCCACGCGAGCCTCGCCACCCGGTCGGCCATGTGGGTCCGGGTGGCAGGCGGGCGGATGGAGCTGGCGGAACACCGCCCAGGCCCACTCCGCTCAGGACAACCTTCGCGCGACTTCACGTCGAGCCCGGAGCCGCCCCCTTGCTGAGCCCTCACCTGACGACCGCTGCGACCCACGATTCCGCGCTCGGGCGCACCGCCGCTCATGGCGTAGTGGCCGGGCGCGCCGTCCCCTCGCGAGCCGGGCGACGGCTGTCTGACCGCGTGCCCGCCTCAGTGCTCCACGCGACGATTGAACGTCTTGAGCCCCGCGAGCTGATGAGCTTTGGCGACGCACTTGGCCCGACACCCAGCGGCGCAGTGGACACCCTCGGCCCCACGCCCCCGGTGATGATGCAGGGTGCCGCGGCGTACAACCCGTTCATGGGCGCGGCTGGCGGGTGGGTCCCGCCGCGCGAGCGGACCTTGAGCCTGCCGACCACGCCGGCGAGCGCGGGTGGTTTCTCTGGCAGTGGTGACAACGGGCACTCGATCTCCGGCATCGCCGCGTTCCGCAACGATCCGCGTTTCACGCAGTTCCGCGGCGCTGGGTTCTCCAGCGTGGTAATCGACACGGGCATCTTCGCCAATCACCCGTGGTTCGGGCCTGACGCGAACAACGACGGCGTCGCCGACCGCGTCGTCTATCAGTACGACTTCGCCCGCGATCTCACCTTCGCCGTGGACACTGATGATCACGGCTCGAACGTGGCTGGTGCGATCGCCTCTGGCAGCGCACAGTTCCCGGGCGTCGCGCCCGAGAGTGACATCATCGCCCTGGGTGTCTTCGACTCCAGCGGGCGGGCCAGCTTCGGCACTCTCGAGCGTGCCCTGCGCTGGGTCATCACCAACGCGACGACCTACAACGTCGCCTCGGTCAACCTTTCTCTGGGCGACGGGCAGAACTACACCCAGACGTTCGTCAGCAGCGTAATCGGTGACGAGCTGGCGACGCTGGCGCAGATGGGCGTGATCGTTGTCGCCGCCGCCGGCAACAGCTTCTGGACCTTCAGCGGGCAGCCGGGCCTGACTTATCCGGCGGCCGACCCCAACGTCATCTCCGTCGGCGCGGTCTACGACTCAACCGGCACGTACACCTACGGTGACGGGTCTCAGGGCACCGCGAGCCCCGGCTCAATCACCCCCTTCAGCCAGCGCGCCTCGTGGATGGACATCTTCGCCCCCGGCGCGCCTATCACCGGTCCGGGCCCAGGCGGCGGCACCACCACCATGCACGGCACCAGCCAGGCCTCGCCCATGGTCGCGGGCGTCGCGGTGCTCGCACAACAGATCGCCACCGCGCTGCTGGGCCGGCGCCTGAGCTTCGGAGAGTTTCGCCAGTTGCTGGCCGACTCTGCGACGGTCATCTGGGACAGCCCGACGGCCGACGACGGGGCCCGCGAGGTAGACAACGTAGAGAACACAGGGTTGTCGTACCGCATGGTCAACATGCTCGCCCTGGCCGACCGCATCTACTCGATGTCCGGCCCGCCCAGCGTGACGCAGCAGCCGAACGTAGCCCCCACGCTTGGCGCGATCCAAGCGCTGCCCAACGCACGGTCCGACCGGCCCGCGCTGGTGAAGTTCGCCTCGCTCATGGCGCGCAGCGACGCCGCCGACGCCAACAATGACCTGCTGATGTTCCGCGTCGATCAGCTTGTCAGCGGCGTGCTGACGGTCAACGGACGCACGGCGATCGCTGGCGTGACGACGATCCGCCCCGGCGATGTGATGGTCTGGTTTGCCGCGCCCGACAGCGTCGGGATGGTCCAAGCTTTCACGCTCAAGGCCTTTGACGGGCGAGCCCTCAGCGCAGGCGCGGCAACGGTGACCTTCGAGGTCCGCCTCGGGCGCGGCGCGGTGGTGGACCTTGGAAGTGGCGCGGGCTTGGGCGCAGCGAGCACGAACCCCGCCGCTGTGAGCGCTAGCCCAGCCGGGGCCAACGCAAACCCCGCCGCTGCGAGAGTGAACTCGCCCGTTGCGACCGCTACGCCCACGGCAACCTTCCGAACCGCGGTCGCCGCCAGCCAGCCGCAGCTGGACTTCGTGCAGCCTGCCGCGCCCGCTCGCGGGATGATCCTCACTCAAGGCCTACTCGCGGCCGAGAGCGGCCCCGCCTTCAGCCTGCCCACCTTGAGCCTTGCGGACATGAGCCTTCCGGCGATTGGCCAAGGTGAGCTGATGTCGCGATTTGTGACGGCGGCAGAGTCTCGCCTTCGCCTGCTGATGAGCGTTGAGCCCGGCACGCTCGCCAAGGCCGCGTGAGCCTGAGCGGCGAACGGCGTTGTGCCAGCCACGCACGCCGCGTGGCAATCAAGCTCACGCCGCGTGGCGCCGCAGCGACCAAGCGCCCACGACCAGCCCAAACACGCCCAGCCCGAGCATGATGCCCACGGGCAGCAGCATCGCGGGCTCTGTCGGCGTGTACCCGCGCCACACGCCGCCTTCGAGCGCCTGCATCGCCCAACGCATCGGGCTGATGGCCGAGACGCTCTGCAACCACCCGGGCATCGCGAACGTCGGCACCGCGGCACCGCCGATGAACCCCAGCACCATCAGCGCCGCCCAGCCCACGCCCGAAGCGGCCCGCTCGGTGGGCGCGACTGCCGCGATGAGCATCATGAGGCCGGTGAACCCGACGCAGACCGAAGCGACGCCCAGCAGCAACGTTGGCCAGTTGCTCAGGCTCACGCCCATCAGCGCGCCGACGCCCAAAATGCCCACCGAAGCCGCCAGCGTGGTGATGTAGCACGCCAAGGCCTTGCCCATCAGAAGGCTTGACGCCGGCAGCGGGCTTGCACGCACGCGCGCCAACGTGCCGCCGGTGCGCTCGCCGACGAACGACGCCGCGAAGCCCATCGCCGCGCCCATCAAGCCCCAGATAATGCCCTGCGGGGAGCTGATCGCGAAGGGGTTGCTCGGGCCAACGCGTGGCGGCTTGACGTCGGTGAACGTGATCTTGATGGGTGTAAAGCCGCCGTCGCCGTCGGCGGTCTCGGTCTCAGCGGGCCCAGCGGGCCCAGCGGGCTTGGCGGCGTCAGACCTTCCTGGCTCGCTCGGTGCTCGCTGACCACTTAACGCAGCGGGCGAAGAACCCGAGCGTGGGCCGCGGTCAACAAGCCGGTCCACCGAGGCAAACACGGCCTCAAACAGCAGCCGATCAGTGGTACTCACGCCCTTGTCATCGCGCATCAGCGTGCGTGCGCTCGAGAGCTGCTCACGGGCCAGCGCCGGATCGTTGAACGAGTCTGACAGGCCCATGAACGCGTACTTCTGCAGCACGCCCATCAGCATCCCGCGCTCGGCCGTGCGCGACGGATCAACACCCACGTCGATGCTCGCCTGCGCACCCCACATCAGCCCACGTGAAGCCTCCTGAAAGCCCTGCGGTACACGCACGAACGCGACGGCTTCGCGTTTGAGAACCCGGCGGCGTGCCTCCTGCGCGTCCGGCGTCACCTCAACGCCTAGCTCGCTGGCGCTGGTGAGCCTCTGGGCGAAACGGTCAGAAGCGGGGGTGCGGTCCTCGTCGACAAGCAAGACTTTCATCCGTGCGTTTACGCCGCCGTCACCACCGAAGATGATCCCGAAGAAGATCGCAAAGCCGATCGGGAAGATGAAGGTGAAGAAGAACGCACTCTTGTCACGCAGCAGCAGACGCAGGTCTTTGACCACAATCGCCCACACCGCGCTGCCGCCCGTTGCGAGCGACATCCCGCCCTCGCCCCCGGCGGCCCCGCGCAGCCCCGGCGCTGGCTGACCCGGCGGGCCTGCCAATAGGTGCTGGCCTTGGTTTGTGCTGGTCTCTGGCTGCTTCATGCGTGCTTGCGGCTGGCGGACGGGTGAGGGCATTTGGTGAGCGAGAGTTGGTGAGCGAGAGTTGGCGAGGGTGGTTCGGTGAGTCTGGCCCTAACGACCATGGCTGATAGAGCAGGTTCAGTCGCGCAGAGACCGCCCCGTAAGCGACAGAAAGACCGACTCGAGCGTTGGCCCGTGGATCCGCGCGCTGGCGATGCTCCCGGTGGCCAGCGCCGCGGCCAGCACGCCCAGCGGGTCGGGCGTCGCGGTGCGCTGGACGCTGGCGTGCTCTCCCGCGCCGCGGACGACCTCGACGACGCTCGCCCCGCCGTGCGCGCTGATCAACTCGCCGACGGTCCCAACCGCCAGCGCGCGCCCGTGGTCGATGATCGCGACCCGGTCGCACATGCGCTCGGCCTCTTCCATGTAGTGCGTGGAGTAGATCACCGTGACGCCCCGCTGCTTGAGCTGGGCCACGATCTCTACCAGCGCGTGGCGCGACTGCGGGTCTACGCCCGCAGTAGGTTCGTCCAAGAACAGCACGCGCGGGTCGTGAAGCAGCGCGGCCGCGAGGTTCAGCCGCCGCTTCATGCCGCCCGAGTAGGCCTTGACCAAGTCACGCCCGCGATCAGCAAGCCCGACCAGCTCAAGGCAGCGAATCACCGCCGCGGCACGCTCAGCCCCGCGCAGACCGTAGATGCTGGCGAAAAAATGCAGGTTCTCGCGCCCCGTCAGCTCGTCGTACAGCGCCAGGCTTTGCGGCGCCACGCCCAGCAGCGCCCGCACGCGCGCCTCGCGCGGCGAGCCCGCCCCCGCGCCGGTGCCGATCCGCACCGTCCCCGCGTCCGCGGCCAGCAAACCGGTGGCGATCGAGATCGTCGTGGTCTTGCCAGCCCCGTTGGGCCCGAGCAGGCCGAAGACCTCGCCGGCGTACACGTCCAGCGAAAGCCCGTCGACCGCGGTGCTCTTGCCGAAGGACTTGCGGATGTCGCGCAGGTGAATCATCGGTGCTCAGGGCTTCCAGTAGAGGCGCGTTCGAGGCGATGATCAACGATCGACACGGCCCGGAGGCACGGGCCAGTAGCGCAGCGCCGCACCCGACGGCCCCGATCGCCCGGCATTGAACCGGGCGTTTAACCGGGGGTTCAAGCCGGGGTTTAGGCCGGGCGTTCACATCGGCAGCTTCGCCAGCTCACGCTCGACCTCGGCCCAGGTCGTCTTAATCCGCGCCGGCGAGAAGTCAAAGCTCAGATTGGCACCGGCGAACAGCTCGCGCAGCGGGCGCGACCCGCCCAGGCTCAGCCCGGCCTTGTAGTCAGCGATCGCACGCGTCGGATCGCGCCGGTAGTTGGCCCAAAGCTGCAGCGCGCCCAGCTGCGCGATGCCGTACTCAATGTAATAGAAAGGCGAGCCGAACAGGTGCGGCTGGCGGTGCCAGATCGTCGCGCGCAGGTGCTCAAGCCCCGCCCAGTCTTGGGCCGGGCCCAGCCGCCCGTAGATCTCAAGCCACGCGGCTTGGCGCTCAGCTCGCGTGTGCCCCGTGTTCGTGTAAACCCACTGCTGGAACTGGTCGATGACCGCGATCCAAGGCAGCAGCGTCGCGAGGGCCTCAAGGTGACGACGCCGCGCACGGTCAGCGTCGGCCCCCGGGTAGAACTCGTCCATGTAGGGGTGGGCCGTCAGCTCCATGCTCATGCTGGCGACCTCGCAGAACTCCAGCGGGATCTCGCCGCGGTAGGCCAGCAGCGGCTCGTTGCGGCACAGCATGCTGTGGAAGGCGTGCCCCGCCTCGTGCACCATCGTCTCCACGTCACGCTGCACGCCCGCGGCGTTCATGAAGATAAACGGGATACGCCGGCGGTCACGCATCGCCTGGTACCCGCCGGGCTGCTTGCCCTTGCGGCTATCCAAGTCAAGGCACGTCAAGCCCGGCACGCCCGTGACCAATGACCGGAACATCGCCCCCAAGCTCTCGTCCATCCGGTCAAACACGCGCTGGGTCCTCTCGACCATCTGCGCCGCGCTCTCGAAGGGGCGCAGCGGCGCACGCCCTTTGACGTCCACCGCCGAATCCCACGGACGCAGGCCGGGCAGGCCCAGCGCCGCGGCACGCTGGCGGTCAAGCTCACGCATCGCGGGCACCACGTGCAGCTCGCAGCCCTGCGCAAAGCTTCGGCAGTCGTCGGGCGTGTAATCAAAACGGCGCTTAGCGCGGTGCATGTAGTCGCGGTAGTTTTCAAAGCCCGCGTTCACCGCGATCTGGTGCCGCAGCGTTACCAGCTTGTCGAAGATCGTCTCGATCGCCTCGCGGTCCTCATAGCGGCGCTCGGCCACAATCCGCCAGGCCTCATCGCGCGTCGCGCGGTCGGTGTCCTCTTGGTACCGGGCCATCTGCTGGAGCGTGTGCTCCTTGCCGCGGAACGTCACCATCATGGCGCCGGCGATTTTCGAGTACTCCTGCTCAAGGCGGCTCTGCTCGGTCTCCAGCGGCACGTTCTCAGGGCGGAACAGCTCGACCGCGACCTTGGTGTTGCGCAGCAGCACCGCGTAGCGGCCCTGGTCAAGCTCGCCGGCGAAGGGGCTGGACGCGATCTTCTTGTCCAGCTCAAAGCTCGCGGTCTTGAGCGGGGCCTCGACGTTCTCGACAAAGTCCAGGTACGCCTTCATCTGCGCCGGGTCGTCGGTGTGGCAGCTCTTGTCTATGTACAACTGGCTCCCGGCCTCTGCCGCCGACGCGTCCAGCTCGCTGCGGTCCAGCAGCAATCGCTCGAGGCACTTGACGCACGTGAGCGGGCGATCAATCAGCTCCTGATACAGCGGTTCGAGGTTCGACCACTTGGTCGCGTCGAGGTCCGCGGGGATCAGGTCGGAAGCGGGTGCGACGGGTGCGAGCATGAGACCTCCGTGCTTTTCAGCGCCCGCCGGCGCGACAGCCAGGAACGGGCCCCAACGATAGCGTGAGCCCGACCGCAAGTCCCACCCTCACCCGCCCGCCCCCACTGCCCGCCCCCACTGCTTCACCCCCACTGCCCGCCCCCCACTGCTTCACCCCCACTGCCCACCCGCGCAACCCCCGTCCTCGCCTCGCTTACCGCACCACCAGCTCATCGGTGAACGCCCACAGCGACATCTGTAGATACACCAGCGCCGCGATCACCGCGTGCGCCAGTGAGATCGCCGTCGTCCGTTGCGGGTTCCGCCCCATCAGCAGGTACGCGCTGCCCCAGTATGTCCCGATCGCCAGCAGCACCTTGAGCACCGCGCCCACAAACGGGATGGGGATCGAGAGGTTGAACACGCACAAGAACGCCGCCACCGCCACAAACAGCCGCTCAACCGCAAGGTCAATCCGCCCCAAAGGCCGGCCCTGAACCTGCGCGACGATCCACAGCGCCCCAAGCCCGGTGCCGATGTGCAGCAGGCAACCTAAGACAATCGCCGCCCCGCGCGCCAGACGGTGCGTCAGCTCTGCCGTCGGCGCAAGGTTGTACGCGCCAAGCCCGACCGCCATCATCAGCAGCACCGCGCCGAGCACCAGCAGCACAACCCGCGGCAAGCCCCCGGGCGCACTAAGCGCCTTGGCCGCCTCCTCCTTGGCAAGCCGCGACTCCTCCTCGCGCTCCGCGGCCCGCTGCTTCTCGCGCTGGGCCCGCGCCTCGGCCTTCTCACGCGTGGTCTTGGCCGCCACCTCGGGGTCGATCGCCTCCGTGCTCACCGATCCGGCGGCAACCTTCGACATCGTCATCAAGTTCAGCCCGCACGCGGTGCACAGCATCGCGCCGGCGGCCAGCGGCTCGCGGCACTCAGGGCAAACAATCACCGGGCCAGAACCCCCGCCCGGCGCTGGCTGTCGCGGGGTGAGCGTCGGGTCAAGCTCAAAGGGGGCGTCGTCGCGGTCGCCGGGCTGGGCCATTTGGTGCTGTCCTTGAGGTGCAGTCCTGATCTGAATCGTTCGCTTCAACAGCACAAGCGCCAAGCTGGTCGCTGGCGGCAACGCTTACCCGCGCTGACGAACGCTGGGCAGCCCGCTGCGCAAGAAAAACTCCATCAGCTCGTGGCCCTGGGTCACGTGCAGATCAGCCTCGCCCGCGCTCGCCTCGCTAAAAGGCCCCGTCCGGTGCCCGCGGACCATCGCCCCACTCATCGCAAACGGCACCGGCGTCGCATCGTGCTTGCGCGTGCCGCACAGCGTGTAGTGGTCAGGCAAGATCAGCGCCCGCCACTGCTCATCGCCAAAGCTTCGCAGCTTTGCCAGCAGCGGGCCGACCACCTCGCGGTCAATCGCCTCAATCGCCAGCACCTTGGTCTTCCAGTCGCCCTGATGGCTCATCTCGTCGGGCGCCTCAACGTGGCAGCAGACCAGGTCGTGCGTATCCAGCGCCGCGCACGCCGCCCGACCCTGGCCCGCATAGTCGTTGTCGTGATAGCTTGTCGCCCCCGGCACGCTCAAACGCGTCCACCCTATCAACCCCGCGATGCCCGCCAGCAGGTCAACCGCCGTAGTCATCGCGCCGCGAAGCCCAAACCGTGCATGAAAGATCGGCATCGCCGGTCTCGTCCCCTGCCCCCACGCCCACGCCATGTTCGCCGCCCGCTTGCCGCGCGCGGTACGCTCAACATTCACCGGATGCGTCGGCAGAAACTGCAAGCTCAGCTCCATCAGCCGGTTCAGCACGTCGGCGCTCGCGTTGGCCGCGCCCTCGCCCCGCGGCAGGTGCAGGTCCCAGCGCTCACGCGGGATCTCGTGCGGCGGGGTCGTCCTCACCCCGCGGTAGACCCGCCCAGACGCATCAACCATGATGTTCCGGTAGCTCACGCCCGGGTAAAGCCGCACCGACGCCATCACCTCAGGCTCGTGCTGCGACCAGAACTCTGTCAGTCCCGCCAGCAGCGTCCGCGCCTCGGCGTCACTGATCGCCCCCGCCGAGTGGTCGAGCATCAGGCCCTCGTCGGGCGTCCCGTCGGCGCCAACCGTCACCAGATTGACCCGAAACACCCAGTCGCTCGCGCCCATCGGCACGTTCAGCGCCGCGGCCTCAAGCGGCGCACGGCCCGTGTGATACACCGTCGGGTCGTACCCCAGCAGGCACATCGTGCAGACGTCGGATCCCGCCAGCCAGCCGTCGGGCGTGGTCTGCGCCGTACCCAAACGCCCGGTCGTCGCGACCAGGTCCATGTTCGGCGTCACAGCCGCCTGCAGCGGTGTCAAGCCGCCCAGCTCAGCGATCGGCTTGTCCGCCGCCCCGTCAGCGATGATGATCGCGTACTTCACGCGCGGAGCTTAGCACAAGAGCTTGCCGTCGGTGCCTGCGGCCGCACGTCCGTAGGGGTACCCTACTCGCGTTCAACGTACACGCCGCCGCCGCCCACGATGGGCCCCTCGGCCCCGCACCGCCGTCAACGCCCGGAGTCACTTTGCCCGACCTCTCGACCATCGACCTTGGCCCCGCCAGCCCACACGTTGGCGCGCACGCTGCTGATCACACGCCGGGCGATGAGCCCGCGGACACTGGCGCTGCCCCCGCCTTGAACATTAAGCCCAACCGTGATCCCGTCACGCTCGCTATCGAGATCGCTCGCCACCTCGCCGACAGCCGCTGCACCGACGTGCTCATCCTCGACGTCCGCGGCATCAGCCAGGTTCAAGACTGTGTCGTGCTCGGCACCGGCACCAGCGAACGGCAGATCCGCTCGGTCTCCAGCCAGATCAAAGAGATCGTTCGCAAGCAGGGTCAGGACGTATATCGCTCCAGCAGTGACGACGCCGCGACCTGGTGCGTGATTGACTGCGTGGACGTCGTCGCTCACCTGTTTGAGCCCAACGCCCGCTCGTACTACGACCTTGAGAGCATGTGGGGCGACGCGCCGCGCATCTCTTGGTACCGCCCGGGTGAGGCCGAGCGCATTGCGGCCGAGGCCCGCGACGCACGCCGTTACGCGCAAGAGGCGGACGACCGCGCGGCACGCGACGCGCAGCTTGACGATGAGCAAGCGGCTCGGCGAAGCAATCAGCCCGATGACGAGCAGTCTGACGAAGACTTCGCCAACGCGCGCAAAAAGCCCGCGACCAAAAAGGCCACGACCAAGAAGCCCGCGCCCGCCAAGAAGGCGGCCAGCAAAAAGACCTCGGCCAAGCCCGCCATTGCCAAGCTGGCACCCAAGCCAGCCGGGAAGAAGCTGGCCGCGAAGAAGCCCTCGGCAAAGTCTGCCGTGAAGCCGATGAAGAAGGCGGTGCCGACCAAGAAGGCCAGCGCACAGAAGACGATCGCCCCGAAGGCCTTTGTTAAAACGGCGGTCGTGAAGAAGCCCATGGTCAAGAAGCCCGTGGTCAAGAAGCCCATGGCCAAGAAGTCTGTCGTCAAGAAGGCCGTTGGCAAGAGGGCGGTCGTCACCAAGGCCCCTGCTCAAAGGCCTCTCCCCAAAGCCCTCGCCAAACCGGCCAAGCCCATGAAGCCGAGTCCCGCTGCCAAGAAGGCCCTTGCCAAGACCGCCACAGCTAAGCCCACGGCCCAGAAGCCCACAATCAAGAAGGCCGCCAAAACGAAGTAGCGTGCAGCGCCCGCGGAAGCCCCGTGGTTAATACCCGCCGATGCCACCCAGTACCCGCCCCGTCAACGCCCCTGTCGCCATCGCGCTGAAGACCGCCGCGCGACAGGGCGAGCGTTGCAGCATTCTCATCGGCCAAGGCCTGCTCAACCGCGCCGCCGACGCACTGCTCCGCCCCGGTCAACGCGTCCTGGTCGTCACCGACCACGGCGTACCCGCCTCCATGCACGCGCTGCTGGTTGATGGCCTTCTCCGCCTTGACGCCCACGTCGCCTCCATCACCATCAAGCCCACAGAACGCGCCAAGAGCCTGCGCACGCTCGAACTGATCCTCGATGCCGCCTGCGAGCACCGCCTTGAGCGCGGTGATCTGATCATCGCCTTCGGCGGCGGGATCATCACCGACGTTGCGGGCTTCGCCGCCGCCACCTACCGCCGCGGCGTCCGCGTCGTCCAGTGCCCAAGCACGCTGCTGGCGATGGTCGACGCCTCCGTCGGCGGTAAGACCGGCGTGAACCTCACGACCTCCGGTGGCGCGCTGCTGAAGAACATGGCCGGCGCCTTCCACCAGCCCGCACGCGTGGTCATCGATACCGCCCTGCTCGAAAGCCTGTCCGACCGCCAGCTCCGCTCAGGCCTCGCCGAGTGCCTCAAGCACGCCCTGATCTCCGGCGGCCTCGGCGACAAGTTGCTCTGGACCTGGACGCAGGCAAGCCTGCACGCGCTGCTCGCCCATGACCCCCGCGCGCTCGCCGCGCTGATCGCCCGCAATGTCCGCGTCAAGGCCCGTGTCGTCGCCGGTGATGAGCGCGAGCTCGCGCCGCCGCGCAAGGGCGGACGAATGTTGCTGAACCTTGGGCACACCTTCGCCCACGCCATCGAGACCGTGCCGGGCCTCTCATGGCCCGGACCGCCAGCGCCGGGACTCGCCTCGCCCGTGCGGGCGCTCGCGCCCAAGCTCGTCCGCGGCCCGCTCACCCACGGCGAGGCCGTCGGCTTAGGCCTGCTCGCCGCCGCTCGCCTCAGCCGCGCCATGCGCCTCTGTGAGCCAGCGCTGCCCGACCAAGTCCACAACGCACTTACCCGCGCCGGCCTGCCCACCGCCCTGCATGGCCTGCCCGACGCCAGCGAGATCCTCGACCGCATGCGTCACGACAAAAAGGCCGCTTCCGGCAAGCTCAGGCTGATCCTGCCCGTCCGCGCCTGCCGCGCCGTGGTCCGTGAAGATGTCCCCGAGAACCTCGTGCTCGCCGCCATCGATGCCTGGCGTGCTTGAGCGTTTGGGTACCCTCGCGCTCCGCGTGGCTCTTAGCTCTCGCACCTTCGGTTCGCTTCGCGCGCACAAGCTTGAGCAAGACTTTGTGTGAGGGCTCAGCCGCGCACGTACGGGTTCGTCAGCCGCTCGTGCCCGACGGTCGTCTCAGGCCCGTGCCCGGGCAGCACACGCGTGTTCTGCGGCAGCGTGTACAGCTTCTCGCGGATCGACCGCATCAACGTCGCGTGATCCGCCCCCGGAAAGTCCGTCCGCCCGACAGACCCCGCGAACAGCGCATCACCCGAGATCACCACCCCCGCGCGCTCGCACCACAGGCTCACGCTACCCGGTGAGTGCCCCGGCGTGTGCAGCACGCGAAACTCCGCACCCCCATCACCCCCCTCCCCCCCACCCCCCCCCCCCCCCCCCCCCCCCCCCCCCCCCCCCCCCCCCCCCCCCCCCCCCCCCCCCCCCCCCCCCCCCCCCCCCCCCCCCCC